>WBZO01000119.1_pt1 | contig 207224 bp, 206 predicted proteins | sample 5204261 | NCBI WGS metagenome assembly WBZO01 (sample SAMN12412400, study PRJNA552823) | activated sludge metagenome | isolation source: activated sludge from anammox sidestream of wastewater treatment plant... | place: USA: North Carolina | collected 2017-09
TGATATGCTTTTGATTTGAATAGAAATACGGCTCCTTGTTAGGGTTTAGTTGCATATTCACTGCAAGGAGCCAATAGCTCTTAGATCTTTTGGTAAGCCCCTATTTTTGAGGATGTCAACAAGGCCATATATACTATAAATCTTTAAAACCCATGTGTAAAAATCAAGGTGGCGAAATGAAGACGAATTCAATGGTTATTTTAGTAGCCTTTGCCTTCATCGTGGCAATGGGCTGCTCTGTGGTGAGTGCGGCAAATCCCATTCCTGCAAGCAATGAAACCTCGGGTATTTCCGTGTATATCACGGCCAATGCCGAAGGAAGTCTGAAGACCGATACTGATATCGTTTTTACCCAGGGAAATGGCAACCTCCTCAATAATCCTCCGCTTGATGCTAACGGGGAGGGCCAGGCTACCATTGCATATGTTGAGAACACCGTTGCAACCAGCGGAACGATCAACTATACCCAGAGCATCGAAGTTGATACCGCTAGTCAGGGGGCATCCGGGTCCAACCTGGAGACTGTCCGACAAATAGATTACTCCAACGAAGGTGATGGAGACAGCGTTGGAATGATGCACTCTTCTGAATCCATCCTGATTGAACAGGATGCAACAGCAACTGATGGAGAAGACGGGTGCTGCATGTGGGGCGATGACAATGGAGAGACCCTTCCGGCATCATCGGTCCGTGTAGAGGCGGGCAGTGAAGTCAATCTCAAGGAAGGATCGGTGAACTCTGACGGTTCTGCAAGGACGGTCTCAAACGATATCGATAGCGGTATCGAGATCACCTACGATGTCTCTGTTGAGGGTAGCGGACAGACCGGAAACGACAAGGCCGAGGGCAGTGCTGAAGTATTCACTGAGGCAATTATCATGGAAGGCTCCGGTGCCGAGGTCAACCAGACAACCAGTATGACCTATGAACAGAACGTCCGAGTGAACGGACTCATCCAGATCTCAATGGACACAGAGTACTCCTCACCCTGAGGAAGACTCCCCCCTTTTCTCTTTTAAGCATCAGTATCAGTGACTCACTTGTTCGATGGTGACAATCGTATTTACGATAAACGAGGAATAGGAGTATTGTAAAAAAGGGTATTATAGGACAATCCCAGGTTCGAAATATATACTATTTGGGTTGATTCGTTAACAATTTTAACGATAGAATATTCTTATGCGGTGTAAACAAGGTAATGTTCATTATTCCGTTTATCAGATATTCTCTGCTTTATGCTAATCAAGCAAAGATCATTTTGCTTATTAACTGGGGATAGGTTTTGAGGTCAGACTACCGTTCAAACCTCATTTCAGGTTCCCCGGTATGACGGCCAATTGATCCTGATCGCCTCAATTCTGCCTATCTCGGCGTCATAATTGTTCGGATCAAGTTCGAGGGCCCGGTTAAAAGCTTGTATTGCCAGGTCAATTCTGCCGATTTTTGTCAGAATATATCCCTTGTTTGCCCAAATCGCTGAATTATTGGGATTGAGGTCCTGTGATTTCTCAATGACGTTGAGCGCCTCTTCGTACCGGTTTATCCGGTAAAGTGCGACAGCCTTGTAGAGGAGGGCTTCGCTGTTATCAGGTTCCAGTGCGAGAACCCTGTCATAGGTATCGATAGACCCAAGATAATTCCCGACTGCAATCTGGTCGTAGCCCTTATTCAAAAGAGCTACAGTATTGTTTGGTTCAAGTCCGATCACCTTATCGAATATCGTGATGGCATCCTGATATTGCTTCATCTGGTGCAGTGCATAACCTTTATTCATCAAAGCAACAGTGTTGTTGGGATTTTCTGATAGCTCACTATCATAGTAACGAACCGCTTCACCCCCTCGTCCAAGTGCTATCAACGATGATACTTTATACCTCCAAGCCTGTGAATCATCAGGTTTTATATCAAGTGCGTGTTGAAACGCGCCATTGGCATCTTCGTAGTCTTTCGTGGCATACAGAACATAACCCAGATTAAGCCACGTTGTCACCGAAGAAGGATTGAGTTTTGATGCTTCCCTGAAGATTATTGCTGCCTCATCATACTTTTTCAGATTGGTAAGGGCCTCACCCTTTGCAGTGAGAGCTCGGAAATTTCGAGGATTCATCTCAAGCTCTTTTTCAGCTGAGAGAACTGCCTCATCGAACCGGGATAATGCCACCAGGGCAGATGCCTGGTATCCCCAAATATTCGCCTGGCGTGGATTCAATTCAAGAGAGATGTTGTATGCCTCCAGGGCTTCCTCATATCTGCCCATTGAGGCAAGGACATATCCCTTATTCGTCCAGGCAACGGCATTAGTCGGATTGAGTCTTACGCTCTCGTTGAAAGAATCAAGTGCTTCACTAGAACGCCCCAGTGCATGGAGTGCGGTACCCTTGTTGTTCAAGGCAACCGTGTTTCCAGGTTCAATATCCAGAGCTCTCTCTGCAGATTGCAATCCCTCGTCATACTTACCTAAAGAATTCAATGAATACGCCCGGTAGGCGAAGGCCTGTGAATTATTAGGTAATGAGGTAAGGATATTGTCATAGACAGTAACTGCCTCCTCAAATCTCCCAAGCCCTGCTAAGGTATCTGCTCTCCCAGACAAGGCTGAACTGTCATCCGGAGTCAAGTTGAGGATATAGTCATAGGTTTGAAGTGCTTCGGGGAATCGCATCAAACTCCTCTCGAGATCGGCTTTTGCCTTGGCGGCCTCGAGATTCCCAGGATTCGCGGTAATGGCTACAGAATACGCACTGAGAGCAGCATCAAAATGACCTTGTGCTTTTAACAGGTCGCCTTTATCGGCTCCAGCTATGGCATTTGCAGGATCGAGATCCAAAGCATGGTTATATGAGGAGAGGGCTTCATCATAGCGGGAGAGGGAGGCAAGGGCTCTACCCCGATAAGCCCAAAGGAGGGACTGATTGGCATCAAGTGCAATTCCAGTTTCGTACATCAGGAGAGCTTCTGATAAATTACCATGAATATGCTGAATATTTCCTTTGTAAAGCCATACCCGAGCTAGGTTTGGTTCCAAATCCAGCGCTCGATCATAGGCATAGTTCGCTTCATCGTACTCCTTTAAACGTTGATGAAGATTCCCTTTTGTCACCCAGGCAGTTGTATTTAATTGGTCCTTTTGGAGTGTCGCATTAATAGTATCCAGCGATTTACGTGCCATGCCTTCTGCATCAGCTACATGTTCACTCTGATTCTGATCGGTAGTATCACCTGTAATACATCCGCTTAAAAAAACACCTATAATAATGAATAATAGTAAAATGCACGGAGATACTTTCATCAAAATAACTTGCTCTGCGTACTATAAAGTCACTCTGATTGATGCCCTTTTACTGAAGACTGTGTTATAGATACCCGTTACGCCTTAGCCACTCGACCTGGGGACCCGTATACCGGTAAATAATATCACACTTATCATCCTGGAAACTCCAGGGCACAACAATGAGGATATCTCCTTCCCGGATCCAGACCTTCTTTTTTATTTTACCTTTGATACGGCCCATCCTGGTGATACCATCAAAGCATCTCACTCGGATATGATTTGCACCCATCATCAGTTCAGCACACGCAAAAATTTCGCGATTCCGCTTGTTTGGAATGCGAACCCGCACTATCTCCTCAGGTGGACCTGCCTGACCCGGTTTTTTCTCAGTCAGTGCATCAACTCCATTCTATGACTTTGCTTTCGATAAAAAACGTATGATCTGCGAGTTTATAGAATTATCCTGATCCAGCCGGAGAGTACACGGGAATAATGAAAAGCAAGGTATAAACGTGTCTCCATTAAATAGAAAGAACATTCCATCCAACAATATAAATAATTACCCTGATACACACTACAGTAGGATTCGCCAAATGAGGAAACACAGCACCTATCACGATGAGGTCGTCCATATCCTTAGGGGCCTGAAATCCGACGACTGGATTAAACGCCAGGAGGCAGTGAGTGGGATAGGTCATATCAAGAATCCTGGCCACCTTACTGACCTTATAGGTCATCTCCCGAAAGAGAAATGGTATATAAGGGAGATGGTAGCAGCAGGAATCCGCTCAATCAACAACCCTGACCTCGCCGTCTCACTCAAGCAAGGGCTCGTTTCAGGGGATGCCTGTATACGAAATGCCTGTGCACGGGCGCTGGGAGTCATGAGATGTACAGAGGCGGAAGATCTCCTTAAAAATGCGGTGGAAGATCCAGATTCGCGGGTCAGAAAGACAGCCCGAACCTCCCTTGAACTGATTCATGAATGCAACCGCTCCTAGCCAGACCATACAGATCAATCCGATCTTTTTTTCCCATTGCATTGGGCAATACCCTGAGATAGTATGGGGCGGAATCTCCCTTTCACAGTGATATTCAATACCCAATGCCTTCCCCGATCCCTCTTGGGATCTGACACAGTAAAGATGAATGTGGGATAATATACGGAAGATGGCTGTGATTGCATGATCGAATGGATCATAATACTCCTTCTCTCATTTTTCCTCGGAATTGTCCTGCTCCTGTATATCCTCCAGGAAAAAAAGATTGAATCCCGTGCCCGGGAAATTTTTGAGAACTGGCGGATTGCAGAGCGGGTTGATCTCGAAGAGTGGAAGAAAGGAGAACTCGAACGCCTGTCTGATGAGAAAGCCAGAGTCCTGTTTGGATCATGGAGAGTCAGTGAAGAGGTGGAGATTCGCAATGACGCTGTCAAGAGAAGCCAATCGGTAATTCGTGGAAAGGTCACCGAGCACCTTCTTCCATTTTTCCCCGATTTTCCCTATAATCCAAAAGACGCACGATTTCTTGGGAGCCCCATCGATCTTATCATCTTCGATGGTCTTTCTGAGGGTATCTTGCGGGAGATCGTGTTTGTAGAGATAAAGGCTGGAAAAAAAACTTCCCTTTCATTTAGCGAGCGGGAGGTGAGATCCTGTGTCCAGGAAAAGCGAATAGGGTATCGTCTCATACATATTGCATCTCAAAACGTGGGTTGATGGAGGGGAGCTCTCTCAACCCCCTATCTGGAGGATAAGATCCTGTTCCTCTTTATGTCCTCCACCCTCAGCGGTGAGGTGCCCTTTTACGGTTATTCCTCCCGGTACTTCTGAAGGCACCACGAACCGGTACTCGATCGTCTTGGGAAAAGGAGGATCGATATTCCCCAGATTAAAAGACTCCCGGTACAGGAGCAGTGCATTTACCTCAAGACGGAGAGATACCGACTCATCAAACCCGCCCTTCGGTTCGATAGCCATCACATAGAGGATGGTGTCCCCGGGCTTTGCCCGCACCTCTACAGGGGTGACAATCAACGTGAATGAAGGAGGTCCGGTGGCATCAGGGGATGTCGTAACAGGGATTGTCCAGATTGGGGAATGTGTCGGGGTAAGAAAAGGGGTTCCAATACTGTCTGGCCCTGGCACGGGGGGAGATCTTACACCGGGAGGTTTAGGAGTCCCGGGGAGCGTTTCCGATCCGTCTACCGATTCAGTGAAGGATGTTGTTTCATATTTGGATATTTCCGGGGAGGGTGTCGCTGACGCGGATGTCAGATTCGGCGATACTTCCTTTGAATATTCGGCTTCCGGGACTTTTTTGGATCCGGGAGGTGGCAAGAAATATAGTGCCGAAATAATTATACCTCCAATAAGCAGTGCTATCACCGCAAAAAGGAGGCCTAACTCTTTCTGGTTCATTCCAGAGATTGTAGATAATGGTATATGATGAAAGTTCCGGATGCCGGTATTTCTGATAAGGATAATGGAACAATACATGATATGAGGGAGAAAATGAGCCGGTTGATTGCATCATCCTCCACCCATCTTCAACACACCCCGTCATTTGTCACTACCCGTGATGGTATCAGGTTTAGTATCATCGCCACACCATTCCGCCAGATTACTGAAGTCCCGGAATATTGGATGAATGATATCCGTGAAGATGATCATATCCTCGATATCGGCGCAAACATCGGTGCATTCTGCATCCGTGCTGCAAAGAAAAGCTCTCATGTCTCTGCAGTTGAACCATTCACCACCGACATTCTCAACACAAATATCACTCTGAATGAGGTGACCATCAAGGTCTTTTGCGGGGCGCTTGGAGATGGCTTCCCTACTCGCATCGGATGGGATGGGATCTCTTCCATGGTTTCCACGTACAGATTACATGACCTGATCCAGATGGCAGGAAGATGTGACTTTCTTAAATGTGATTGTGAGGGTGCAGAATGGCAGATACGCCCGGTTGATCTCAAGGGGATCAGGAGAATCGAGATGGAGCTGCACCAACCCCCTATCGGAGGGCCGATCAACACGGAACTCCTCCGGTATATTTCAGAAAAATATGCTTTTTCTATCGATCGGGTCCCTGTTCACGGACCTCTCGGGCTCTTTGGGATTCTGCATGCATGGAAACAATAACACACAACCCTGTAATATTTCATGAGGATTGCGAGAGGTCAAGGCGTCCCATTTTTGCGAGATTCCCCGTGCTGGTGATGTTCCCCTACCAGTATTTTACGTTTTTGCAAGAACGATGCGAGTGGCAGGATTCGAACCTGCGAACTCCTACGAGAACCGATCTTGAGTCGGTCACCGTTGACCGCTTGGTTACACTCGCTCCAAGATTCCAATACAGAAAGGGTAATCTGGCGCCATAATCATTGTGTGGTCTTGAGTCTGCCGCCGTAGGCCAGCTTTGCGCTACCCTCGCTCACTACATATATAGTCCAAAATTAGTAATAAAAGCGTGAGGTATTACTGTGATTTCCGGATACTTCGCTTCTCTGGGATGATCAATACATCAGACTCCAGAGGATTAATCGGATTTCCCGAGAAACTGATTACCCGGTCGCATTCGGTGACCTCTCCCCACCCTTACATGAAATCTGCAAGACCGAGCTGCTGGTCCTTTTCATGGCCAAATGTGGACTCGATAGCCCTGTCAAGGACCATGACCCGCTGCTTTGTGTATTCAGACACGGTATATTTCTCGCAGATAGCACGTGATACCTCGAGATATTTCTTCACCGATCCTTCATGAACCGTCGGTATAATATTTCCCCCGCACCGGATGCACTTGCCGGCGAGCGGCATTCGCCGGTAACTGTGGTTACACTTGACACACCGCAGCTTCTGCTTGGAAAAGGCAGAGAGGTTCCCCATCAGGTCCCTGATGAAGTGAGTAGTCAGTACACGCTCTGCCACATCATCCTGGTCGACCGCGCGAATCTTTTCTGCGAGAGTCAGCTCAGCTTCGAGCTTCTCAATCATTGTCTTCAGCTGGGTATACGTGGATTCAAGGGGCCCGGCCGAAATATCCGATGTTTCGTGGGTGTAGAGAAACCCTTCCATGGCCGCGGGAGTACCCAGCCGGTGTTCGACCCGGTCAATCAGAGAGACGATCTCTCTCGGATGGGCATATCGAAGCCCTGCCAGGTAGAGTTCAAGGGGATAGGAAGCCATGACATCCAGGTTATGGCTCTCCTTGTCCACCTCTGCTGGATCGATTGAAGTAGTGAGCACCAGTGGTGCATCCATGGTCCCTCCCCTCGACTCCGGGAGGAAGGCGCGGGAGAAGTTGATCAGACCATCGAGGAGGAGCATGATACAGTCCTCATCCCCATCACACTGCCCGGTGAATATTCCGTTCGCACATACCGTATGCTCCTCCTCCACTGTCAGGCAATAAACCCGGTCTTCGGGAGCAGGCACGAGATCGCGTCGCCTGATATGGTCAGTGATCACGTTCATCCCTACCATGACCGGGACAGGATCGCCCTCCTTCAGCTCATCTGCCCTGATCTTACGCAGATAACAGAGATCCCACACCAGCATGGCATGGTCCGGAGTAACCGCAATCATCCGTCCTTGGGTGGTCTCAAAGCTGATGAGGTGAGGCGGACTTTTATGGATTGATACCGATGTGACTTTCCTGAGGTGCGGCCTTCCTTCACGGTCAATGGTCCGTGTCAGGTATCCCTGCCTCGGGTCAGAATAATACGTTCCCAGCCGGTCGATGCCAGGCCTTGAGAGATCGAAATTCTCGATCACAAACTGCCGCAGCTGCTGTTTTCTCCATAGATTCCCATCGAAGAACTCCAGTTCTGTATCACCGTAAAAGCAGTTCCGCCGTTTCGCTGCGTGGAAAAACGGATGGGCATACCCGACATTTGCCCTCGAGATACCGATGATGCGGGAAAGCACCCCTGCACTGGTGTGAGGAGCCAGGCCGATCACCAGGTGGCCAATCAGCTCTGTTCTCGTATTGACCGAGTAGTAGGCCGGAAGATGGTAACAGCGGGTGAGAAGTTCGTCGATAAACCGGGCAACCCGGACCATGTAATCAGCACAGGATTCGGAGATGAGGATGTCCTGTGGTTTCAGCTCCAGCACCTGGTCGGATCGGGTAAGAGGGGCTCCTTTGATATCACTTGCGTACCCAAGCTCACAGAGCTTTTCAGGGCTCACTCCCACTTCATCAGGACGAAAATGAGTCAGCGGGAGATCGATCATATCAAACCGGATGGTTCCATCCTTAAAGACAAAAAGTTCATTCTCGGCCCTGAGTATGCCTTTCTCGATCTCTTCAACTGCCCGTTCCCGGGAGATAAGACCCTTCACTCCTTTCACAAGCCCGACAGGATTCTCCCGCCTCCCCAGCCTCTCCATCGCGAGAAGGTACTCCTGCCTGACATTGAGGGTGAGATGGTGTGAACAGGATGAGGGAACTTTGCAGAACGGACATTCTGGTTCCATGCTCTCCCTCTTGCATCGTTGGCAGGTGTATACCGCTTCGGTGTGGGCGCCACAATGGCACCGGTTGTGATACGTCTCGATCCCGCATGCACTGCAACGCCTTCTCCCGGCCTCAATCCGGATAATCCCCCCATCCTTGTTTGCTTCAGGCGTATGGTTAGATGCTTCCTGAAATGACCTCCGGGATCCTCCTGCTTCACCAAGCGGAAAGAGAGAATGGGGGGGCGGATTCATTTTGCGGGGTTTCGATTTCCCCGGACGACCCATCCTGCCACCAATCCGTGTTCCAGCTTTCGAACGCATTTCGAACCCCGAGAGATGCATCACGAGGTCAAGTGAACGTTCCATGGGGGCATTTTCCCACTCCTTTCGACGCCTGAGAGTGAGGTCAAGGCCAAGACAGGCAAGGAGCACCTTGTTGGTGCTGATGCAGATCATCTCTTCCCTGACCATGTGGGGGATGAGCAGCTCCTCTAGGATCTCCTTGACGGCCGGCTCATCGGGAAGAAGGAGCACACCATGCCGTATCTCCCCGTGCTCTTCAATGAATCCTGCAAGCTCGGCGACCTGCACGGGACTGATATCATCCCAGAACCAGGTATAGTCCGGGTGCAGGAATGCTCCTTCGCAACAGAGGGCTATAGCCTCAAGCTCGTTCGAAGGCCGCCCAAATCCTCCCTCAAGCTGCCACCATTCCTCGCAATAGGATGACGGGACGAGCGGGTGATTATTTTCCATAAACTCCCCATAGCTGATCAGGATCTCTCCCACATCGAGAATCCTGTCAATGTCAGGGGCAAGGGCCCGGGCTGTCTCTGCATCGTCGACACGGAGCACATCACCGTTTTTCAACCTGACCATCGGACCGTCTATGGTGTCGACTGGTACAATCCCTGCGGCCTTTCCCGGCCGTTCTATCTTCATCTGGGTACCGACAGCAAGGAAATTACCAAGGATATGCATTGTTGCAGGATTGATTCCTGCTGCGGCAAACCCGGTATTCCTGGATCTCCCGTAACGGAGGCGGAACCCGCCTTTCCTCATCGGGTAAGAGAAAACAGGGCGCCCCCCAATAAGATCACGGAGATACTTGTCCTTTGGTTGGATCGTGTCGGAATCGGGATCCGAGCTCTTCGCAGCACCCGACGTCAGCTCATCGAGCCATTCCCACCCGTCCATCTTCATTGCGCGGACATACTTCTGGACTTTCGGGGCTTTGAGCGCAAGACCTTCGGCCAGCACAAGTGCCATCCCCCCCCGGACCGCATTCGTCTCGATCCGTTCCAGATTACGATACCCTCCAACCTCTTCCTGCTCTGTTCCTTCCCCATCAATGCATACAGAGCAATTACCAACGATGAGGCGGATCTCCCTCTCTCCCGGGAGGTACTGGAGGTTCATTATCGTGTTATACTGCCGGATCTCCTCGATATACCGTTCGACCTCTTCCGCACGGGGAATATACCGGCTGATGCCGAGTGCTCGCCTGACATAATCTCCCACAAGAACCGAGAGTGCCTGGGCTGTTCCCCCTGCACTCCGTATCGGACCAGCATAATAAATTCGGAGGTATTCCGTCCCGTCATCATTCTTTCCAATTCCAATCTTTGCGATCCCCTCGGTCGGGGCTGCCACCACCCCCTCGGTGAGCACAGCCATGGCCGTCCGGATGGCATGGTCAAGGATCTCTTCGCGGGATTGTTCGCCAAACCGGCGCTCAACAAAATCGTCACCGATCCTGAGTGCAGCCTCCTCCCGGCTCATTCCGGATTCCAGCTCCCTGATGCGGGCTGCAATCCCGCGGATTCCAAGGAGTGCCTCCACCCGGTCTGCAAGGTCACTGGCGATAGGAATCTCAACTCTCGTCCGGGGATCGATCCCCACTGCGCGGGCACGGGTGGCTACCTCCAGGGCTGCTGCTAATCCGTCCTGAAGGCTCTTTTCATACGATTCCATCATCCCGGATCGCTGCACCGCCATTTTAAACTCCTGAGCTTCTGTTTCGTATCCGGAACGCAAAAAGTGAATCGATCCAGTTCACGGTTCCTCTTCCTCTTTTTCAAGCGCCTGCATCATCCCGATTACTCCGGGTTCCCCCATCCCCCAGAGCGTAAGCGAAGCGCATTCCCGGAGATCCGGATCGTGGCTGGCATATGCTTCCTTCAGTTGTTCAATGGCAGCGGGGCCTATGCGGCAAAGTGCTGCCGAAAGAAAACCTCTCAATGAGGGGTCGGCGTTCTTCATCGCCGAAAGAAGGGGATCGACGGCTTCCCCACCCATATGGCCGAGCGCTGCAGAAGCATAACGACGGAATTCCGTGTCCTGGTTTCCTTTCAGCGCAGTGATCAGCGGCTCAATTGCCGGCTGACCAATCCGGGCGAGGGCGACAGCAGCATACCACCGGAAGTCCTTACTCCCCTCACGCTCCATTGCCCTGATCAACGGTTCAACGGCAGGCTGCCCTGAATCTGAAAGGCGTTTGACTGCTTTGATGCGGATGTTTCGATCCGGATCGGCAAGTGCTTTGATATCCCTGGAAATTTCCATTTTCATACGCATGTCCTCCACATCGGCAATTCCTGATGAGCGTGAACAATAATCAGTCACGAGGAACCTGATGGTTCCTTTGTTGAAAAACCTGGTGGCCCTTCCACGCCATTCCTCGAAGCCTGCCGGTTCTGCCGGGCGATCACCTCATTGACAATCGATTGGAGGACCGGCCTTATTGCAGGATCTGCGGCATCAATGGCAGAAGTAAGTGCACTGACGGCCTCGGGTTCAGCCGATCCGGCAAGAGCCAGGGCAGCTCCCTCAAGACTCCTCCTTTCGTGAGAACGCAGGGCATTGACGAGCGGATGATACGACAACTCCCCCAGCCGCGAGAGGGCTGCAATAACATCCTGCCATACCTCATCTACAGGATCGCCGAGAGCCTGGATCAGTGCCTCAACTGCGTCTGGATCCCGGATGGTGCCAAGGGCTGCAGCTGCCCCCCGGCGAATCTCAATAGTGCCATTCAGGAGGGCCTTGGTGAGAGGTGCCACTGCGCCAGAACCGAGCAGTCCAAGTGCATAAGCAGCCCGGCTCCTGACAAACCGATCCTCATCACCAAGCAGATCCACGAGTGGCTCAGCAGCCTGTAGATCTCCAATTTCCCCGAGGGTCACAGCCGCTTTCCACCTGACATCCTCATCAGGGTTTTTCAGGGCCTGTATCAGATGTGGGACTGCAGGTGCACCAATCTTGCCAAGTGCCTCTGCCGCTTTCCACCGAATCCCACTGTATTGATCTCCTGTCAGTGCATCCATCAGAGCTTCGGTTGCTGAAGCATCACCAATGTTCCCTAGGGCCTCCGCAGCTTGATACTGGACGGCCTGATCCCGGTTTTTGAGCGCCCTGATAAGACCAGGGATATCACGGCGTTCACTCATTGTTTTCACGCTGGCAAAAGAGGGGATCCGGCTTTTCCGGCCCCGCATACCTCTGGTGCTGCCTTCATTGAGCCCGGCACTGAATGCGGCATCGGTCACTTTATTGATAATCTGCTCCTGCTCTTTTTTCATAAGATCGGTTATCGCGCCCAGTACCAGCGCTATGATGATAAACATCATCGCCCTGAGGAGAGCCACGGTATCAATGAATCCACTCGAATAATAGGTCCCGGCAAGATGGGCAGTTCCAAGAATCATCGCGACAACAACCGCCCGCTTGCCGTACCAAACCGCGGCAAGGACAACCGGGATATAAAAAAAATGGGAAAATGCAACAGATATACCCAGATACCAGTGCAGCACTATCTCGAGAAGGATGGAAATCACAACAAGGATCACGAGGACGGGCATCCGGTAATTTCTGAAGCTTTCCCTTCTGATGTCCGAAAAGGCCATATCAGGAAGATTGTTGTATAAATTGAAATTTAAAGGTGCTCATTGAGGGAAAATGGCGATCCAGAGGGCATTCCTGGAATCAGGATCAGTTCCCTCTGTCCCTGATCAATGGGAGTCCGGTCCCGTTAAGATCCTTGTGTCGCACTATTGATACACTCTTCTGTTGTGCCGATCCGGACGGCAGCCCCGCACATATTGGGGACATAGGCCAAGGCTTTTCCGGAATTTACCATGATTGCCCCATATCGTTCAAGGGCGGGGGATACAACCATACAAGTGTCAGCAAAAACCCTCCCCCCATACCGCTCTATGCAGGCAACAGCATCAGTTGATTTCTCGATTACCTTGCGGGAGGCAAATACATACAGGGGCCGGGTCACCCTTCTGCCTTCGAGGAGCCCGGCTATCTCAGTAAGTTCCTCCGGTGAGCAGTGAGGGCAGCCGAGCGCCACCGCATCGACTGGGATATGGTTCATCAGGGAAAGTATCTCCTCTGGCTCAACAGATAACACCTCAAGGCTCCCCACATCATATTCAAAGATACGGGCTTCAGGAGTAATTCCCTCTACGTGGAAAAGCGCAACTGCACCGGATGCGGCCATTGCAGCACCCAGTGCCTTGAGATGGTCCCTCTTTGGCCGGATTCCTTGTAAGTAGGGGATTTTATCCCCTACTTCCCTTCCGGCAAAATAGCCAAGTGCGCCATAAAGAGCACTCTCCTCCCAGTTGGTTGCGCGGTCGATCCTGATAACAATCTGTGGTTTCCGCTCTTCAACGCGATGGAGGCCGTATTCAGGTGTTTTTCCTATGATCGCTGCTGCAAGGGCCGAGGGCCCTCCTTCACGGTTGGTCCGTGCCCCGATGACCGAATTTGCATAGGCAACTGCAGAGGACTCCGACCATGCGAGATGATCCCCGAACCGGGTCTGGTAGATATAATACGGCGTGCAGGTGCATTCCAACTTGATGCCAAGCCGTGCATACGCATTGATCACATCTTCCTGTTTTCCGGCAAAAGCCTGACCGATTTCCATTTCGCGCCAGCGGATCCGATCCATCCCTACCGGGTTGAGAATCGTTGGTACTGATACGCGGGCATCGAGGGTGGAAAGCCATTCAAGGCCGGCCTCGCCAATCGTCTTGTAGGAAGCCCCGCTCACCTGGGCACTCCTGATGGGAACCAGCCTGTCTGCGGAAAACACCTTGCCGAGAGCAACAAGGATCTCCATCATCTGCTGACGAGTCTCGCCTGATTCTCCGGCAAGGATTGCTTCTTCCTCGGCAAGCAAGTGCATAGTAGTCCTCAGTCCCACCCGGCTCTTCTGAATTCATCTTCTCTGCCCAACGGCATCGTGGCATCGATGCCTACCTTGACATTTGTGCCATCCTCTGCCTGGCAGGGATCAAGCGATGATCCCCTGGCACCTGGGATCACAAGCAGGCTTTTATCTCCCCTGGTCCGTGTCGCAATGGCAAACTCTACATCCTGGATATCATAAGGATTGATATCCGTGTCTACCACCACTACGTGCTTGAGGGAGGTATGGGATGCAAGGGCTGCAAGGATTGCATTTTTACCATCTCCCTGTGTCTGTTTCCGGATCTGGATGACCGCATGAAAGTAGCCACAACCCCCTGTTGTGAGAACCACGTTCTTCACCTCTGTCACTCCTCCCACAGCGCGGTAAATGGAGGGTTCGTAGGGTGCACCCATGAGTATCTTGTGTTCGTTACCGCCAGGGAGAATTCCATGATAAATAAAGTCCTTTTTCAGATGCATCCCGGTAAATTCAATCACGGGTTGTTCACGCACGAGGTCATAGGTCCCCGTAATATCGACAAAAGGACCTTCCATTGTCGTTTCGTTTCCGATAAAGCCTTCAAGCACTATCTCCGCATCAGGGACCAGCACCCCGTTCGGGCACCGGTATACCGGCATCTCTCCCCCGAGCAGTTCTGCAGCATAAGAGAGCTCTTTTCCCTTCGGTACACGGGTACAACTGGCAATGGTGACGATCGGATGGACCCCGATGGCAACAGCAATGGGCAACCTGTCACCCCTCTCCACAGCCATCTTGTGAAGAGTATAGGTATGACGCCCTTCGACGAGCCGTGCTGCAACCCGCTTCTCGTCCAGGACCAGCATCCGGTGAATAGAGGCATTTTCGGTATCACCATACCGGGAAAACACAATTCCCGCCGTGAAATACTTCCCTGCATCCTGGGGAAAATGTTTCATAACGGGGATCTTCTGAAGGTTTGGTGTGGACATCGGGAGATTTCCTTCACAGACCACATTACCCTGGAACTCCGCCAAAGATAGCCTTCGCACCAAATCATTCTCAGGTATATTGAGGGCTTGGGAGAGCGCGTTCCTGGTTGCTGTTACGTTCATCACTCCCCGCTTTCCTTCAAGGTCATGAAAGAAAAGCAGCCGGTCAGTCCCATGTGCCAGCCTGCACGCTTCATAATCCGCAGCTACGGGATTTTCATAATCAATGACGCCCCCGCACTCCCTCATCTGGTCGATAAAGCCCCTCATACCAGCCCTCTCTTCCATATCAATACCTCCGGCTTCTTTACCTTCAGCTTAGCGATGCTGGCTTATTAAAAATCCGGGGAGATTCTTTGGAAAAGAGGATTATTCCACTATCCTGGCGTTCATCCCTTTGGGGGAGCATAGAACCGGAAGCGAAATGCAGTATCTTCAAGATCCTTGGCTGAATCAGAATCAAGGTCGTTCCTGGCAGCTCTTACGATAGCATTGAGGATATTGGTCTGGCGGAGCACATCATAGTTCCCCGAAGGGGTTTCGTTGAGAAAGTCGAGAAGGTCATTCACACCCTTCAAGACATCCCCTGAGGCGACCAGATTGAGCCGGTTCAGGGTTTGTGCGAGGCGCCGCTTTGCCATGTCTAGTTTGTATGCATCGGCACCTGCAATGTTCAGATCGGTCACGGCGTGTAGCAATTCTTCGTAGACCTTCAGCCTGTACCTGCTCCGAACCAGGCGGAGCTCCCGGTTTTCGGCGTAAAGATAGGTGATACAAAGTGCACTTACCACCACAATAACGCCAATCGTGACGACTATCCAGTATTCGAGCATGAGTTTCCCCCTCGCTGGAAGATTCCAGCGCGATGGTGATAAACTTTTTTTTTTGATCCGGGGATCGGCCTGTTTCAGAACGGTAACCGTTCCTGTGTTGTGAGAGGACGGATATGCAGGATCTCCCTCGCTGATGCTGCGACGGCAGGGACATGCCCGGGGGGAGTGTAGACACCCAGTCTCCACTGCCCGCGACGGGTCTCATTCAGGGTTGTCAGAAGGGGCGATATCTCCTCAAGCCCGATCAGCCGGTGCCGGTTCCTGATCCTGACATGGACCGACATGGAACGGGGAAATTCAGGAATGTCAACCAGAACCTCATGAGGTTCCACCCCTGCATCCTCTGCTATGGCTGCTGATATATCCTTTCTCTTTTCCGGATGCACCTTCTGTGCAGTCATCGATGATACAACCTGCTCCCTTCCTACATAGACCGCCCTCTTATACAGCCTCCGCTGGTATATCTGCAGTGCAAGAATACGGGCAATGTCACAGGGGGATTGCAGGAGCGTCTGCATGCACCCGGCATCATCGAGGCGCATGAATTCTATAGGACTCGCCCCGGTGTCTTTCTCGAGATGGCTGCGAACAGCAGCGGATAACATCATCTCTGCAATCCTGCTGACATGATGATAATAGACTGCCGGCCTCATGAGGGTCCGTGCGATAAGAAGGGATTCGGCGGCGTTAATTCCTCCTTCTTCAAGGGTAATGGCTCCCTCCGACAGACAGGTGTTCCTGATGAGCCGGTGAGCATCGACAGTCCCATACGGAGCACCCGTATAATGCGCATCGCGCAGGAGGTAATCCATCCTGTCCACATCCAGTTCCCCGTGAATTATTCCTGACAGGGGGTGGTTTCCCGACAGAAGAGCAATAACCTCTTTTTGAAGTATCCCATGGCGTTCGAGGCATCCGGATAGATCAGGGTCGTCAAGAAGCGCGGATACCTCATGATGAAATCTCCCGCAGTACTCCACCATGACTGGTTCGATTGCATGCGAGAACGGACCGTGTCCGATATCATGAATAAGTGCTGCAGCTGCGACCAGATTCTGCTCCTCCTCATGGAGCCCCAGCTGGCGCGCCATAACGTTGGCGAGGTAAAGAGTACCAAGCGAGTGCTCAAACCTTGTGTGGTGTGCCCCTGGATATACCAGAAATGAGAAACCGAGCTGGCGGATGTACCGGAGTCGCTGAAGTATGGGGGAGTCGAGGAGTTCAAGAGCGCAGGGGGTAACATCGATATACCCATGGACGGGATCCTTGATGATCTTCATCTGGCACCTAAACAGTCTTGGGATCGAGCAGATAAAACTATTGAGTGATGATCACATTTCTCTCCGGAGGGACAGGAACCCCGAAACTGGTCCGGGGGGCACGGAGGCATGTTCCCGACCATGCCATTACCGTCATTGTCAATACAGCTGAAGATATCTGGGTATCGGGAAATCACCTCTCCCCTGATATTGATACTCTCCTCTACCTCTTTTCCGGGCAGCTCAATACCGACACCTGGTGGGGGATAACGGGGGATTCGTTCCATACTCACCAGGAATTGAACCGTCTCGGGGTTGACGAATATATCGGAATCGGTGACCTGGATCGTGCACTCCATATCGCCCGCGGCGAACTGCTCAGAGAAGGCTATTCAATTACCGAAGCTATCCAGATCCTCTCCGCCCGGATGGGCATTGGAGCCTGCATCCTTCCCATGAGTGATGAGGAGGTAGCGACCCTGATAAAGACGGATACCGGTACTCTCCATTTCCAGGAGTATTGGGTAAAGCACAGGGGAACTCTCCCGATCAGGGACGTTATCCGCTATGCACCGACCGGACCCTTCGCGGGCGCAAGGGTTATCAAGGCGATCAAGAGTGCTGATCGCGTCATCATCGGACCGAGTAACCCCATTACGAGTATCCTGCCAATCCTCGAGTGTTCAGGGGTCATCCCGGCACTCATGGAGTCTTTTGTAATTGCGGTCAGTCCTTTCATCGGGAACGCCCCCATAAGCGGTCCCGCTGCAGAACTGATGAATGCCCGGGGCCTTTCCCCTGATTCAGCTTCAACATTCTCACTCTATAAGGAGTTCTGCGATCTCTTTGTACAGGACATAAGAGACCCGGTTGATGTACCCGGGAGTCTCCGTTGCGATACACTCATGACCAATGAGCAAAAGAGCGCTGACCTCGCAAAACTGCTGATTGAAGTTGTCATATAAACGCAGAGATGGGCAAGCCGAGCACATGAATCCATTTCAATCCTTATGGGAGGAGAGGCTTTTCCTTTGAGCACGACCTGATATCATACTGAACGCCAAAGGGAGGCCGATCGTCATCGCGTGCACCCCGCCGTTGGAGAAACGAGAGCCTGAACGTCCTCATTGACTGAGGACGATATAAATAGAAAACTGGACAATATATTCCCGACTTGAGGAAAAATCCCTCAGCCCTGACCTGAAAGAGAGTTGTTCATCATGCCCGGACCTGCTATCGAATTACGCGAAGAGGTCATTGTCGCCCTCAATTCACGTTATCCTGCAATTAAGAAACTCTTTGGTGTGCAGAAGATTGGAATCTTCGGGTCCTTCGCCAGGGGTGACGAACTTCCGGACAGCGATATCGATATCGAGGTTGCGTTTGAACAGGGCGCTGACACCTACCGGAATTACATCGGGTTGGCACTCTATCTTGAGGAACTCTTGGGAGGCAGAAAGGTAGATCTGGTAACCTCCCGGGTGCTCGAAGGATACCTCCACTCCAGTACGATCGGAGAACATGCAGAAAGAAACCGTGACCGGATTTATGCTTCCCGCATGCTCGAAGAGATGGTTTTTTTGCTCGAGCGTACGAAAAATCTCGGATTTCGCGAGTTTGCCCGCGATGATCTCCTAAAAAGGGCGACCATCCGGTCACTGGAAGTTGTTGGGGATGGTGCACGCCGGATGTCTGATACAACGAAGAAGAACTGGCCAACCATTCCATGGAAAGAACTGGCTGGAATGAAAGACCGGCTTGCAGGAATGTACTTCTCACCGGATTGGGTGCTTGTCTGGGACATCCTTTCCCAAGAGATCCCCTCGGTTGAACCGCGCCTCCGTTCACTGGCAGGATCCCTTTGAACAGAGCGTGCGAAACTGCACCGGACAGGAAAAAAGAGATTATCTCCCCCCTCCCATAGCTTACGGGTTTATATGCGGATTCCAATAAAGGAGGTGACGCCCGAGACTGCACAGGCCGAGGTGATCGGGTGGGTACATGAAGTGCGGGACCTTGGGGGTCTCACTTTTTTCCTGATACGGGACCGGACCGGAATATTGCAGGTAACCATCCCGAAAAAAAAGGTTGGGGATCAGGTTCTAGCCACTATAAGAGAGGTCTCGAAAGAATCCCTTGTCCGGGTCCGGGGATCTGTCAAGGCGATTGAAAAAGCGCCGGGGGGAAGGGAACTTGTCCCTGAGTTGTTTGAACTGCTGGCAAGAAGCGAGAGCCCGCTTCCGCTCGATGTGGTTGAAAAAGTACCTGCTGACCTCGACACGCGTCTTGATGCACGGTTCCTCGATGCACGCAGGCCCAGGGTGACAGCAATCTTCCAGATCAGGAGTGCAGTGATCCGCACGGTTTATGATTACCTCTTCGCGCGGGATTTTGTGAACATCACCACCCCAAAGGTAGTTGCAGCGGCCACGGAAGGGGGAACCGAACTCTTTCCTATCGCCTATTTTGAGAAGGAAGCATTCCTGAACCAGAGCCCCCAGTTATACAAGCAGATGATGATGGCTGCAGGATTTGAGAGGGTCTTTGAGATTGGTCCTATCTTCCGGGCTGAGGAACATAATACCACGAAACACCTGAACGAAGCCACCTCAATCGATATCGAGGTTTCATTTACTGATCACCGGGATGTCATGCAGCTGCTCGAAGATCTTCTACTCCATATTTACCGGACAATCCAGGACCGGTGTGCTGGTTCTCTTGAAGTATTAGATATTGGAGAACTCACTATCCCTGATACCCCCTTCGACCGGCTCCCCTATCCCGATGCCATTGAGATGGCGGCCAGTGCAACCGGAGAGGCGATTGCATATGGTGACGATATCGGAACCATCGCTGAAAAAGCAATTGGGGAAGTGATAGGATCTCATTATTTTATCACCGACTGGCCGACCTCAATAAAACCATACTATGCAATGCCGTATGATGACGACCCATCAGTCTGCAAAGCCTTTGATCTGATGCACCCGAGGATGGAGCTTTCGTCGGGAGCCGCACGGGTTCATCAGCACGATCTGCTTGTCAGGCAGATCCGGGCAAAAGGGCTTTCACCGGAAAATTTCGAGTTTTACCTGGCACCATTCCGATATGGCATGCCGCCCCACGCCGGCTGGGGACTCGGGGCTGAACGACTCGTCATGACGATGCTAGGTCTGGGCAATATCAGGGAGGCTGTGCTCTTCCCAAGGGACAGGCACCGGCTGACACCATGAGTGCTCTCTTTCCCGAACTCACCCTGCCTACAACGGTGGTCGGAAGTTACCCGGTTACCCCACGGAGAGGACTATCCGGAATCTTTGATCCCTTCCGTGAGGCCGTCAGGACAGCCGTGAACGATCAACTCGCTGCAGGGATCGATATCATCTCTGACGGGCAGGTACGCGGTGACATGGTCCGGATGTTCACTTCACGGCTGCCAGGGGTGAGAGGAAATGACGTCATTGGAAAAGTCTCTGCTCCAGAAAGTCCAATCACCGTTACCGACACCAGGTATGCTATCAGCCAGAGCCGCAGGGTGAAAGGCATCATCACGGGACCGACGACGCTCTCCTTCGCCCTTCATCTCTCCTCTCCAGTATACCGGGACCGTGCCGATCTCGCCATTGACCTGGCTCATGCCCTTGCCCCTGAAGCTGCTGCCCTGGCGGAAGCTGGTGCGGCAATCATCCAGATCGATGAGCCGATCCTCTCAACCGGGATTGCTGACCTTGACAGAGCCAGGGAAGCCCTGGAAATCATAGTCCGCGGGATTGAGAAACCGACCTGCCTCCATGTATGCGGGGATCTATCACCGGTTTTAAGCGATCTCCTCCGGATGCCTGTGCATATACTTGATTTTGAATGTGCAAAATCGCCCGGTAACCTCGATCTATGCAGAGACCTTGACTTCGGCAGGAAGATGGTGGGATTCGGATGCGTCGACTCTTCTGATCCTGTCCCGGAAACAACAGAAACGATACGATCGAGAATCGAAATGGCATTGACCGTATTTTCACCGGAGCAACTTCTCCTTGATCCGGACTGCGGCCTCCGCATGCTCCCACAAAAAGCCGCTTTTGAAAAGTTATCACGATTGGTCGAAGCGGTAAAAATGGTGCGAAAACAATTTTGAGGAGTGTTCACACCACCCGTGATGTTGTGGAGAGCTCTATCCCTTTGTCGGTGATATTGAACGGAATAAGCCGTTTTGGTACATTTCCCTGCCGAAGTTTATGAACGGCGAGCTGTCGTTCCACCTCGGTTGCAAAGGTCACCACTTTCAGTTCAAGTACGACATCGGCAATACGAAAGATTCTGTTTTCATCTTCCGGCTTGTGAATATTGTTGTACAGGAGGAACATAATCGTGCTATTCTCGCGGGAAGCTTCCTTTCTTGCCAGAAGCAGACACTGGATTGCATCATCGATACCGGAATTCAGAATGACGGATGAGAGTGAATCGACAACAATCCGCTTTCCCCTATAGTATCCAGGGAGAGCATCCGGATTGAGGTTTCGGGAATCCACCATCCCCTCTTCAACGTCACCATCGATCATCAGATATACCCCCCCTTCCCCTTCCACCCTCCAGAACTGGCGGGCGATGTGTTCGATTCCTGAGAGGGGTGATCCGGTGACAATGACTACCGATCCCCTCGGATAGCCACCATCAATAACCGCATCAAGCCCGATGACCCCGGTAGTCTGCTTGTCTTTTTTCTGCAAGAGAAGAGCCCCCCTCCTCACTACAGTATTCCTTTGCTTAAGATAAGTCTTCACTGGCGAGGAATGCAGAATATTCCTCACGAAGCCTGCGTCTCAACAGTTTCCAGCCATGAACGCGGGGGAGAGATTCTGTGACAATGATCCCGCGCGGCACCTTGTATCCCGCCAGACGTTCCCTGCAAAAGGAGAGCAGATCGTCAGGATCAGGGCTGCCCTTTTCTTTTTGAATGATAACCGCGATAGCGATCTCGCCCCTTCGCTCATCCGGACACCCGAAGACTGCAGCATCAAGAACTGCAGGATGTTTCAGGAGAACATTTTCCACTTCGGTCGGGTAAATTTTCCATCCGGACATGATGATCATGTCCTTTTTCCTGTCGGTGATATATAAAAGGCCTTTCGTGTCAAGATGCCCGATATCCCCGGTTAAAAACCAGCCTTCAGGGAGGAAACTTTCGGCAGTGGGACCAGGCAGGTTCCAGTATCCCTTTGCAACTGAGGGTCCCCTGAGCGCAATCTCCCCGTCCTCTCCACATGCCAGAGACAGACGGTGATCTGCCGGGTCGACAATCTTCACTTCGGAATATCCCGTAGGAACTCCCACACTCAGGTAATTGCCGGTCAGTTCCGGCCGCCCCGGGAGGGTGATGGTTCCCGTGCCAACGACCACAGTCTCAGAAAGGCCGTAGGCATTCGCCACGGGTATGTTATACCGCCGGTCAAAAGCCTCCCAGATGGTAGGCAGGAGCTGCCCCCCGCCACTGATGATCACCCTCACGGTCTTGAGTGTTTCTTCGGTTCCTTCAGGTGCACTGCAGAGCGAGTGAATGACCGGCGGCATTCCTGATAGTATTGAGATCCGGTACTTCCTGCATAAATCAAGGTATTCAGGGAGATTGAACCGTTTCATGATCACATAGGTGCCACCTGCCCGGAGAACGGAAAGTCCCCAGCTGACCCCGACATGCCCCATGGGATAGATACCTAGGTACCGGTCATTTTCATGCAGTGCAAGCACTTCCCGCTCAGTCTCAAGGCTGGTCAGCCAATTCCCCTGAGTGAGCATCGCACCCTTGGGACTGCCGGTTGTCCCTGCAGTATACTGGATCTGGCAGAGATCATCGAAACTGCAGTTGACCGGAGGGTATATCCCGGCATCAAGGATCGAGAAATTCAGCTGCTCAAGGTTCAATCCCCTGCAAGGGAGATCACCGCTCGTGAGAGCCCCCATTGCAACTGAAGCACCGGAATTATCATGAATGAGGATTCTGGCACCGGAATCACGTATCACATACCCAATTTCCTCTTCCTTCAGGGAGATATTGGCGGGTACAGCGACTGCCCCGATCCTCCAGATCGCAAAGTAGCTGATAATGTGCTCGGGGCAGCTGTCAAGATAAATACAGACCCTGTCTCCCTTTCCTACTCCCTGATCCGTGAGAATCTGGGCTGTCCTGCTTATTCGGGTGAGGATCTCTCGGTATGTCAGTTCTAGTCCCTCAGAGGGAGCGATCAGGGCAGGCCGATCCCGGCTCATTGCAATATTATCGAGAAACACCGTGATATTTGACATCAGAGCACTCCACGTTTCTGAGTAGTATTATACAATAACGTACACTATTGTTCATCATGGTATTTAGCGGTCACTCCCTCGAAGGGTGAGATGAGATTGGCATTCAGCGTGAATAACTGAGAGAATCACCATAACACCCTCGATGCGTATGGAGGAGGTGGAGTTGTCCTCATCCTGCATCTGTATGACCAGAATGGACTCGTTCATAAGAGTCTCTGGAAGAGAAAAGGTTATTATTGATATTCAGGCGGTTGCACGTCTCTTGGAAGGCCTCCCTTGAAGTGGAGCCTGATACGGGAATAAAATTCCCTGAGACGTTCGTTCATCGTGGGATGCACCTTGGCAAGACTCATCTCAAAATGGCGGAGCGTTACGAATGCAGCCCTTTCTCTCATGGCAAAAATCCCGGCCTCGCGGCAGAGCCCTTCCATATCAGCGCCGACGTATCCTTCCGTCCTTGCGGCAATATTCAGGATCAGCTCATCCCGCACCTCATCGGTGAGGGAAAGTCCGCACTGGAGCATCCGGTCAACCAGATATCTTCTCCGTGTCCCTCGGTTCAGCTTCCCTTCTCCGCCCGAACAGGCTGTGCCCAGTGCACCAATCGCTTCATCAAGGGTGAACGTCCTTTCCTTTCCAAGGATCTCGATGAAGGTATCAAGCGCTGCTTCATCGCAGGATCCGGTCTTTCCCATGAGTTCCTCGAGTTTTGATCCCTCGATTGGCAGATATTTCAGATGGATTCCGAGGATTTTTACTCTGTCTGCAAGGTTTGGCTCACCGATATACACAAGACGGTCAAACCGGCCTGCACGGAGGAGTGCAGGATCAACGAGGGTCGGCTGGTTCGTCGCTCCCATTACCACCACATCCCTGAGTTCCTCAAGGCCGTCAATCTCGGTAAGGATCTGGTTCAGCACTGTCTCCATCACATGGGAGCCGAGATCGGATCCCCGGGTTGGTGCCAGGGCATCGAGTTCATCAAAGAAAATTATTGAGGGGGCAACCTGCCGGGCTTTCTTGAACACCTCCCGGACCGCCCGTTCGCTCTCACCAACCCACTTGGACAGGAGCTGCGGACCCCGTATTGCAATAAAATTTGCGCCGCTCTCATTTGCCACGGCTTTTGCGATCAGGGTCTTTCCGGTTCCGGGGGGTCCATATAGGAGCACCCCGCGGGGTGGGGAGATCCCCAGCTCTTCAAACTTTTCCCGATCGGTGAGCGGATACTCAACTGCTTCCCTTATTTCCTGTTTTGCTTCCACAAGCCCGCCGACGTCATCCCAGGTAACGTGGCTGACTTCGAGCATCACCTCGCGCATTGCACTCGGGCTTACATCGCGAAGTGCTGATCGGAAGTCCGGTGCATTTACCTCCATCCTGTCGAGGATCTCCTGGGGGATCTCCTCATCATCCAGGTTCATTTCGGGGAGGTAGCGTCTTAATGCACGGATAGCCGCCTCCCTTGCCAGGGCTGCAAGATCGGCACCGACAAACCCATGGGTCTGCTGGGCAAGCGCGAGCAGGTCCACCTCGCCGGCCAGGGGCATCCCCCTCGTATGAATCTTCAGGATCTCGGTCCTGTCCGGCTCACTCGGGACACCAATCTCTATCTCCCTGTCAAACCGGCCCGGTCTCCTGAGTGCGGGATCGATGGCATCCACCCGGTTGGTAGCTCCAATGACCACCACCTGTCCCCTCTCCTCGAGGCCATCCATCATGGTAAGGAGCTGTGCCACTACCCTCCGTTCCACCTCACCGGTCACCTCTTCCCTCCTGGGTGTGATAGAATCAAGCTCATCGATGAAGATGATCGAGGGGGCATTGGATTCCGCCTCTTCGAATATCTCTCTCAGTTTCTGCTCGCTCTCCCCGTAATACTTGGAGATGACTTCGGGACCAGCGATTGAGATGAAATGGGCACCGCTCTCGCTTGCCACTGCCTTTGCAATCAGGGTCTTTCCGGTCCCGGGTGGTCCGTATAGGAGAACCCCTTTCGGGGGCTCAATCCCGAGTTTCTGAAAGAGTTCCGGATGACGCATCGGCAGTTCGATCATCTCCCTCACACGCTGGAGCTCATCCTTCAATCCCCCGATATCCTCGTATGATATTCGTTTCAGCCCTTCAAAGCCGGCTGCCGGCTTCTCGGAAAACTCGATCTGGGTATTCTTTGTGATGATCACCGCTTGTTCAGGCTCGATCTCAACAACCTTATATGAGACGATCTGGGGCTGGAGGAACGGAAGTCCAATCATTATGGGAACCGTATCATTTTTCACGACCGGAAAATCGATCAATGCATTCATCACGTTCGGATTATTGCTTACCGGGATGCTCCGGGGGAGATCTTCGGGAGGTGCAAGAACCACCCTCCGTGCTTCGATTTCATCTCGTATCGCGACGATTTTTACGCTGTCTCCAATGCTGACACCTGCATTGGTCCTCGTGAAATTGTCGATCCTGACCTTATTCTGGTTCCAGTCCTCAACGAGGGAACGCCAGACTTTGGCAACCGTCCGGCGTTTTCCTTCTACCGCAACAATGTCGCCGGGAGATATCTTCAGGTACAGCATTGTTTCGGGATCAAGCCGTGCCTTCCCGCCACCCTGATCACCAGGATACGCACTATCAACCTTCAGAAATATCTCAGGCATCACCTTAAAAGTCATATACACAGGGATTTATAGGTACTGGTAATTTATGCGACTGCTTGTCTTTGATCCCGTCCGTGGCGCAGCAGGGGATATGATCACCGGTGCTCTCCTTCATGTCGGGGCTGACCGGGATGCCACTGTCTCTGCGATGGCTTCCGTTGTCGGTGAGCCCCAGATATCCCTTGTTGAACGTGCCGGGATCAGGAGCATCCAGGTTAAGACCCGGGCAACCCCGGAGAAGAGGACCTTTCCTGAAGTGATTCGGAGGGTGAAGAATGCCAGGGCATCTGATTCTGCAATCGCCATGGCAGTCAGAGTGTTTGAACGGATTGAACGGGCTGAAAAGGAGGTCCATGGGCATACCGATCATTTTCACGAGGTGGGAGCAGATGACGCCGTTGCAGAAGTGGTGGGAGCCTGCACGGCATTCCTCTCCCTTCATGTGGACGGATGCATCGTTCTCCCTGTGATGCTGGGGGGTGGATCTATCACCGGCTCCCATGGCACCTATCCTGCACCCGCACCGGCTACCCTCTCGATTTTCAGGCAATCGGGTCTCCGGGTCATGTTAGGGGAGCCTGATGACGGGGAACTCTGTACCCCAACCGGGGCAGCCATCCTCTCCGAGCTTTCATCAGCCACCACACTCTCGAGGCATGCCTGTTCTGTTGTCTGTTCAGGATATGGTGCAGGAACGAAAAATCCACCACAGATCGCAAACGTGCTCCGTGCGATGATTGTCGAATATGCTGGAGACAACGAGCCTGGGGATGTTGACCTTCTTGAAACAAATGTCGATGACGTCAGCCCTGAAATCCTTTCATATACTGTGTCACGGCTGATGGAAGAAGGAGCATACGATGTCAGCGCAATACCCTGCACGATGAAAAAAGGACGACCTGGGCACCTAATCCGGGTGATTGCAGCCTCTGGCGAAGGAGAACGGCTCGCAGCCGTTATGGCAGAAGAACTCGGCACTCTCGGTATCCGCTCGATTCAGGCAGTTCACCGGTTTATCGCAGAACGTTCAGTGAGCGAGATCCCTGTCACTATAATGGGAAAAGAACGGATGATACGGGTTAAATGCGGCAAGTTGCATGGGAACGTGATCTCGATCAAGGCAGAGTATGATGATGTCAGTGCATTCGCTCATGAACTGGGGATACCCGCCCGGACCATTGCCCGGCTCACTGAGAACAAGGCATGGGACCTTATCGGGATGTCAATAAAATGACGACGACGAGACTGAGCACCGGTGTGCAGGCACTGGATGACCTGCTTGGGGGAGGACTCGAGCCCCGGGTGATCACCCAGATATACGGGGGTCCGGCCAGTGGTAAGAGCGTGCTCTGCGTGCTCGCCTCGGTCTCCTGCCTGAAAGAGGGGAAAAGCGTGATTTTTATCGATACCGAGGGATTTTCTATTGAACGGTTCCGGCAGGTAGCAGGGGAGCATGCGGAACGGCTCGCCGACCATCTTTTTCTGTATGAACCGCATGACTTTGACCAGCAGGGCCTCGTGATCAAAGGTCTTGACAGGCCACTCTCCAGGGGAGGGATTGGGCTTATCGTGATGGACTCATCGACCGGTCTTTACAGGACGACGCTTGAAAAAGGCCATGATGCAATGCAGAATCTCTCCAGGCAGATGGTCCATCTGCTCGGGTATGCGAAGAGATACGAGATTCCCGTGTTGATCACAAACCAGGTGTACATGGATGTCCAGAAGAACACTTTCATTGGCCTGGGTGGCACCGCTCTCGCCCATATATCGAAGGCTATCATCAGGATCGACCTGCTGAACAGGCATAGGAAGGCCACTCTTGAGAAACACCGGTCCATTGCACCGGGAAGATATTTTGAGTTTGACATCGTTGAATCAGGAATAGTGGTTAGGGAGGCGGATGCCATATGAAAGATCAGTATCAATGGGGGATGAGTCAATGGAGGAAGAGGGTAGGTACTGCTGCGGTTATATGCCTTCTCCTTCTTCTCCTTTGCACCGCAGGGTGTTCAACAAAGGAAATCCATCAGAACGGGGAACAGATTGCCTGGCAGACAACACTGCTCACCGATGTCCGGACAGGAACACCGTTCACCATCGCTGACTTGAATGGAACCCCACTTTTTATCCAGCCTTTCACCATCACCTGCCCGATCTGCATGCAGCAACAGGCCGCGATCTCCAGACTCTCTGCATCAGGAGAGATCCCCTTCGTCATGATTGGGCTTGATATCGATCCGAACGGGGACGATGACTCACTCCGCGATTATACCCGGAATCACGAATACTATGGTTTCTATGCCCGCTCACCGCCTGAATTGACCACAGCACTGGTTGATCAGTTCGGGATGCGGGTGCTCTCCCCTGCCCAGGCACCACTTATTCTCGTTTGCCCTGATGGCAAGGCAAGGATCCTTGATCCCGGCCTGAAGAGTTCCGAGGATCTCCGGAAGGTGATTGCCGAAGGCTGTCAGGCATGACCCTCGCAGATCTGAGCGTAGCTTTCACTGCCGGCCTCCTCTCTCCCCTCGGTGCTGCCTGCGTACTCCCCCTCTATCCGGGATACCTCGCCTTCCTTGCAGCACAACAGGGAGATTCGGCAGATGAATGCCGAATCCCATACCTCCGAATACTTCTCGGATTTACCGCAGGTGCAGGGATACTTGCCGCAATGCTTGGATTCGGCCTCCTGGTGGGAGTGATCTTCACCCTGCCGATTGGGGATGTATTGTCGATTGTTTCCCCTCTTGCTTATGCCCTCCTGGGCGCTATTGGGATTCTCCTCATTCTGGGAGCTGGTTCTGGTCTTCCGTTCCGGACACCGGATATCCTGAAAGGAAAGTCCCCCCTTGGAGGGGCTTTTTTATTCGGGCTCTTTTTTGGGATCCTCATCCTTCCCTGTAATGCAGGACCGGTTACGGTATTGCTCGCGCTCAGTACAAGTGCCTTGGATTTTGCTTCCAATCTTGGAAATTTTTTGGCATATGGCCTGGGAATGGCAATACCGCTTATCGCTATCTCTGCTGTTTCAACGTACAAAGGCCATCGGATCGTCCAGGCTCTCGCAGACCACCGCCGAACGATCAACATCGCCACGGGCATTCTGATGATCAGTGTTGCTGCTTATTACCTTCTTGTTGTTTTCCGAATCCAGGACTGGATGTTCCCTTCCTGACCCCTGCCATTCAGAGAAAAAAATATGATCAGAAGGTAATAGCCCCTTTAAAAACCGTCTCGGCAGGGCCTTCCATAAGAGTCTTCTCGCCAAGTGTGATGACGAGGGGTCCACCTCGTGTATCAACCTTGACCTTTGTCCCGGTAAAGCCGAGATGCCGGGCGATCGCGGCTGACGCCGTCGCTCCAGTCCCGCAGGAGAGGGTCTCATCCTCCACCCCGCGCTCGTATGTCCTTATGCTGATATGATCCTCTCCCTCACGCTTTACGATATTGACATTTGCCCCTTCCGGAAATGAGGCATGGTGACGGATGGCTGGCCCAATATCAACGAGGGGAAACGATTCAGGATCTTCAACAAAAATCACTGCATGTGGAACACCAGTATTGACAGCATACACCAGGTATCCCTCAATTGTTTCCCTGTACTCACCTTCACCGGTCGCGGGAATGTCGGCACGGTTGAACCGTGGTTCCGGCATCTGGATGGTCGCAAGGAAGGTATCATCGGTGTAATCCATAACAACATTGATAATTCCCGCCATAGTCTCGACAGTACAGCTCTTTTCTACGTAACCAGTATCGAATGCATATTTTGCAAAACAACGGATACCGTTCCCGCACATCGGGGCTTCACTCTCATCCGGCTGGAAAAGACGCATTTTGAGATCGGCTGAACCGGAACGGGAGAGGTAGAGGACGCCGTCCGCACCGATTCCAAACCTTCGATCGCAATACAACTGTGTGAACCGGGATTTCATTTCGTCAGGAATAACTGTCTTTTCGTATTCATCGATAAGAATAAAATCGTTCCCATTTCCATGCATTTTCACAAAAGTAATTTCCATTGTCACTTACACTCCGGTCTGTTTTTACTCTGGCATTCTCTACATAATCCTCCAAGGTCCCAGTCCCCAGAGCATTCTGATGGCAAGTACGTATCTGGTGCATCAGCATTGACGCGATCACCTTGTACGTGCTTCAAAGTCACCAATCTCCCATCCCAGATAATCACGAATGATAATATACGCCATTTGTGGAGGTATTGCCCCCTCTTCAGTGACAATGAGAGTCACGTATTCGGGGGGGGTAACATCAAAAACGGGATTTCTCACTGTTATGTAGGGATATGCTTTTGCGATCTGATCAGGAAGCACCTCTGAGCTGGCCCGCTCCTCGATCTCAATGTATTCACCGAGGATTGTCCGCGGGGCGAACTTGTAGGTCTCCGCAGCAACAAGGAAGCTGGTCCTTGCTTCGTGGGCGGCCAGTGCAATCTGTGATGTTCCAATCTTGTTCACGACGGCCCCATTTACCGAAACGGCATCTGCTCCAACAATCACCCGGTCGATTTCTTTCATGAAATAGCGGACCGCGGAATCAACAATATAAGTGGTAGGTATCCCAGCCCGGTTGAGGGTTCCGATAGTCAGGAGACCCTGGTTTCCCGGTCGCACCTCTGTTGCATACACAGAGAACCTGACGCCTTTCCTGTGAGCAGTGAGAAGGCATTCAAGGGCTGCTTCAGAATTACAATGGGTAAGGATCACATCACCATCCCTGATATGGCGTGCTCCTACTTCACCGATACGCTGAATGGCATTCTCTGACGAACGGATGAAATCCTTGCATGCCCTTGAAAACTCTTCCTTCGATGAGGAAACCGAGGGGGTATCCAGGGTTAATGAACGCATCACCAAATGGACAGCATTCGGTAGGGAGACTGCAGTTGGCCTGGTGGCAATGAGGATATCGGCTGCAGTTGTCATCTCCTTTCGGTACTCTGAAAGATCTGTCGACGTTACCATATCAGAGTGTGCCTTGAGTGCGGCGACAGCTGCACGTGCAATCCTACCAGCCCCCCGTATCTCCATCTTCTTTATTTTCTCAGCGGTATCACTAACCAGCATAGACTGTACGTAGTACATGCCAGCAGAGTCCAAAGAACTTTGCGGGATTCCAACCGGCCATGTCGATAGCTGTAGTGTTTGATAGCGCGGGGACACTGCTTCATACCTACCGTGTCGCAAAGGACGTGGAGCAGCAGCGGTTACTCCCGGGAATTGAGACAGTAACCCTCACATTCAGCTCTCCTGAACGGGTACTCGTCGTTATCCATGTCCATTCCAGGGAGATCATCGGATCGGATCCTGAAATCCTTCTTTCACGGTATCTGGTTTCCCATCAGGCAGGATTCGGCATCAGTTGCACAAGAAAGATCACGACCGCTGAGGATATCGGAGATGTTCTTTACCATGACACTCATGCGAGAATCGGAGATCTCCAGGACTGCATAAAGAATGTCTGGCAGGTCTGCAAACGGGAATCGGTTGTCACCCTCAATTCCGGGGTCATCCTGAATATGGCAAAGAAAACCATCGAGTTCACTGTCACAACAGGGGGGAGACCCTTTGAGGGTGCAAAAGAGGCGATACGAGATCTCCACCTGAAGGGTATTCCCACCTTCATAGCATCCGGAGACCGGGTGGCAAAGCTGGAGAAGATGGCTGATTATCTGGGAATACCGCGGGACAGGGTGTATGGCGTTGCTACACCGACCGTCAAAGCCCAGATCGTGGCTGACCTCCAGAGTGAGTATGATACCGTAGTGATGGTAGGAGACGGTATCAATGATCTCTGTGCCATGAAGAGGGCGGATCTCGCCATCCTCACTGAAGAACAGCAGGGTGACAAACCCAGTGAACTGTATCAGGCTGCCCACCATGTGGTGAAAAATGTCCGCGAAGTGGTTGAGATCGTCGAGAGGCTGTCAAATGAATGACTCTTCACGGCTGCATTGATATAAAGAGTAATATGCCACGAATACAACATTAGGTTATGAGAGGAGAGGAATGAATCCACTGATCACCGTTGATGCTGTCTGCATGGACTTCGATGGAAAACGGGTCCTGAATAATATTTCTTTTACGATTGGTGAAGGGGAAGTCCTCGGGATTATTGGAAGGAGTGGGGCAGGAAAGACCGTGCTTATGCACCTGATCCGCGGGATAGAGCAGCCCCCGACTTCCGGGAAGATCATGTATCATATCGCCGCCTGTGATACCTGCGACTTTGTGGGAGTGGGCAGCTCCGCAGGATCTCCCTGCCCGAAATGTGGTGGCACTATGGAAGCGCTGGATATCGACTTGTGGGATGAGAAGAACAGTGCCATGAAACGGAGGGTGATGAAAGGTACCGCCATCATGTTCCAGCGGACGTTTGCTCTTTATGGGAACGACCGCGTGATCGAAAACGTCCTGCATGCTCTCGATGACATCGATTACCCCGCTGATAAGGCAATCAACCGTGCTGCAGATCTTCTCGATGAAGTCCGACTCTCCCATCGGATGATGCACATCGCCCGGGATCTTTCCGGGGGTGAAAAGCAACGGGTTGTCCTGGCAAGGCAGCTTGCCAAAGAGCCATTCCTCCTCTTTGCCGATGAGCCGACCGGTACGCTCGATCCACAGACAGCCCACCTCGTCCATACCATGCTTACCGAGGCTGCGAGCGCAAATAACATGGGCATGGTGGTCACTTCCCATTTCCCGCAGGTAATCGAAGAGGTGACCGATCGGGCACTCCTTCTTGTGAACGGTGCTATTGCCCATCTCGGAGAACCGAAAGAGGTCATCCGCAAATTCATGGAGGGTATCGGGGATGACGAAGGCCATAAAGCACCCGAGATCGGGGAAAATATCCTCACTGCACGGGATGTATACAAGCGGTACGTCTCGGCCGACAGGGGTGTCATCAAAGCGGTGAATGGTGTCAGTTTTGATGTATCGGAAAAGGAGATCTTCGGGATTATTGGAAAAAGTGGGGCAGGAAAGACCACTCTCTCACGGATAATCAGCGGTATCATTGAACCAACCTCCGGCGAGATGAATATCAGGATCGGTGATGATGTGGTAGATATGACAAAGCCTGGTATCGAGTTCCGTGGGAGAGCAAAGGGATATATCGGCCTGCTCCACCAGGAATATGACCTCTACCCTCACCGGACTGTTCTTGACAACCTCACCGATGCAATCGGCCTGGAATTTCCAAAAGAACTTGCCATGCGAAAGGCAATCCTCACCCTTAAAATGGCGGGATTCATTGAGGAGAAGAGCCGGGAGATCCTCGACCGCTACCCAGGGCAGCTTTCAGAAGGGGAGCGCCACAGAGTTGCCCTTGCGCAGGTACTCATCAGGGAACCCAGATTGATTATCCTCGATGAACCCACCGGGACCATGGATCCCCTGACAAAGATCGATGTCAAACATTCCATCCTCCATGCCAGGGATGAGATGGACGAGACGTTCATCGTTGTCTCTCACGACATGGACTTCGTCAAGGATATCTGCGACCGGCTTGCCCTCATGAGGGGTGGTAAGATCATCCAGATTGGAAAAACGGATGAAGTCCTGTCCAGCCTCACCGAAGATGAACGCCAGGTCATGGGAAAAGCGTCTTCGGTATAATGTCACTCACGATACATCTCGATGGGAAGCCTCTCGAGATCGCAGAGGGGAAACTCCTTTCAGAAATCATACCTGACAAAGATCCACGCTGCTGTGTCGCTGTGATAAGGCCTGCAACCCGTGAATCCGCCAGAACCTCCAGTTTCCGGCTCGTGACCACGCAAGGGGAGATAACCATCGAACCTGCGGGGGGTGGACCGGAAATTTTTTCCAAGCTCACTTCCGAAAATCTGCTCACGATCCATTGGCATGACCGTTATTCATCCGCTTTTGGTCCTTTCGCAAGCACGATCAAGCCTGCGAGGAGCCCGCACCTCTATGAGAGGGGAGAGGTTATTCTGGGGTGTGGAGGATACGATCCCAAGCATTCCTATATCATATTTTCAAAAATGAGGCATGCCGCTGACTTCGGAGCGGATGAGACAGGGGGGATTATCGGCAGGGTTGTCTCCGGGATTGGCGTTCTGGACCGTTGGAGGACCGGAGATGCCATCCAGAGGATCGAACAGGTGATCAGCTGGGCCGATACCAGCCGTTCATTCACGACAACCGATAAAAATCTCGTTCTCGAAGACGGCATGGAGATCATCACCCATGTCTTGATCAGGGCTGCAGGGTACGAAAACGGCCGTATTGATACCACCACTGCCGGGAGCGTGGAACACCTGCTTCTCTCCTATGAAGAGCTCTTGTTTCACGTGAGCCGGTCCGCAAGCACCCATATTGCAGATATCCGAAGAAGCGGCACTGACGTCCCTGAAGAGAACCGGCTTCCCAGAAGGGAGGGGTCCGTAACGGCAAGATCAAAAGGGAGAGGGAGAGGTAGTATTTACATTTATACCACTGACATTCCTGCTTCAAATGCCCATACCATTGTCGGACAGGTGACCAGAGGCATCGAGCTCGGACGGCTTGCAAAGGAGGGAGATGTATTCTGCCTGAAGATCGATCCCCCCCGTTTCGATCTCATTGGTCTGTTGCTCCCTGCTGCAGAGCAGGCTGCATCGGCAAAGGGGATAAGGCTCATCGCTGACAGGCGGGAAGGGGAGCGGGTTGTGGTCGGCCAGACCCCTGAAACCACCCTCGAATGCCTTGCAGCCGGAGAAGTGCATCTCACCACAGTTCCCCTCTCGCAGGTTGTTGATATCTCCCTTGACGATCTTCATGCCCCTGACTCCTGCACTGTCTTCAGGAGGCTCACCGGTCTCCACCTGCACCGTGTCGGAAGCCTCCCCCTCTTCTTCCATTTTGAGGATGTGTATCTTTTAAAACCATCGGTACCCAAGGATGTGACTATCGTCCCTGAAAATGTTCCCACAGATACCGTACCCGCAGGCACCCTCGCCATAACCAACGATTCGCGGAGAGGTTCTGGGCTGGTCGGAGTGAGAACGACCGACAATAGCGAATTCGGGCCCACATCAGAGCCCTTCGAAGGGACGAATGTTATCGGTAAGGTCCTTGACCTTCACAAGCTGCGCGAGTACAAGGAGACAGAAATTGTATTTATCAGGGAGGCAGGGAGATGACTGAATATCTGCCACAGTATGTCAATACCGTCACAAAATATGTATTTGTTGAATCACCGGAGATGACCCCTGGTGACCTGGCCATCAGGGCATACGAGATCTCCCAGGGAGTGATGATCAAGGAGACCTGTTTTGGTCTGCAGATCACGGGGAAGGAGGATGAGGTGAATGCAATTATTGCTCACCTCCGGGAATTCGATCCAGCTCATATCTTTGTGAAAGACAGGGGATTCCCTCCGGGCGATTCACGGCGTTGCAGGGCAAACCTCGGGGGTGCACGCCCCGGCTACTTCGGTCATGAGTTCGAGATCTCGATCAGCCGGTTCATCTCAAAAGGGCTGGTGGAGCTGCCAAAAAGGGAGGCCATTGCCAAACCAAAGCCCCCTGCCCCTGAAGGAAGTGCAAAACTCGATGCGAAGAGACTCCGACAGATCATCGAAGTAATGGAGACCTGACCATGGCGAAAGTATTCATTTATCCTACGACGAGTCTCATCCTCTCCGATCTCGTGGCGCGGTTTGGGCACACTCCGCTCTCAGCCGCACTCCAGATAAGGGAACACATCCAGACCCCGGGGCTTGAATCCCCCCCCCTCCAGATCACTCCGGAAGATCCCAAGAAGGGGCTGAAGTGGGCGGCTGTTGAAGTTCCTTCCGGGGTAAGGGGAAGGATGTCCCTGTACGGGCCGATGATTGAACAGGCAGAGGCCGCGATCATCATCCACGATGCAGACTTCTCTTTCGGTTGCATGGGGTGTGCAAGAACAAATGAGCTGATTCAGTTTCTCCTCCGAAAGGGGGATATCCCGGTCCTTGATCTCCGATACCCAAGGACGGAAGAAGAGGGTATCGAATTTGTGGCGGCTATCAAGAAATTTCTCGATGAACTGGCCGGTGGTGGGGTATGAACCTTGTCAGGATAGCACAGCTGTCATGCGGGCCTGAGTACTCAGGGGTCCAGAAAGAGATTAACGAGGCTGCGAGGTCAGTCGATGCTGAGATCTTTTTCCCAGACATCAGACTTGCCGACATCAGGCAGGGATTCGACCTTTTCGGCCTCGATGTCCGGAGTCCTGACCTGAAACTGGCGATTGCCAGGGCACGGGCCCTGGTTGAAGGGAAGATCGAGGCTGACGCTGTGTTTATTGCAACATGTTTCCGATGTGCTGAAGCTGCGATTGTGAGAAATGAACTCCGACGATATATCCATGAAAATTCCCGCCTTCCGGTGGTCAGTTATTCTTTTACTGAGCGGACTACTGCAGGGACGCTCCTCACCAGGATGGAAGCACTTACAACCATTGCGCGGAGAAGAGCCCTGCTTGCCCGAGAAATCCAGGAAGGGCTGACGCTCGGTGTTGATTCCGGCTCAAGCACCACGAAAGCGGTGATCATGCGCGATAACCAGATCATCGGGACGGGGTGGCTTCCCACTACTGCAGTCCTGAAGAGTGCCGAGGACGCTGTTGATATTGCCGTGAAGGAGGCTGGGGTGAAACGGGAGGAGATACAAGCCATCGGAACAACCGGATACGGACGCTTCCTCGTTGGAGAGAAGATGCATGCCGATCTGATCCAGGAAGAACTCACTATCAACTCCAAGGGAGCCGTCTACCTCGCCGACAGGCAGCATGGCCCATCAACCGTGATAGATATCGGAGGGATGGACAACAAGGCAATCAGCGTGCAGGATGGGATACCGGGAACATTCACGATGGGTGGGATCTGCGCCGGGGCAAGTGGAAGGTTCCTCGAGATGACCGCCAAGCGACTCGGGGTTGATATCACCGAGCTTGGCCCCCTTGCCCTTCGTGGCATGGGCAGGGAGGTTCCGATGAACAGCTACTGTATTGTGTTCGGCACCCAGAGTCTGGTGAATGCCCTCGCAGCAGGCAGTTCTCCAGAGGATGTTGCCGCAGCTGCATGCCATAGCGTCGCAGAGCAGGTATTCGAACAACAGCTCCAGGAGGTCGACATCAAAGAACCGGTGATTATGGTAGGGGGGACATCACTCATCCAGGGGCTGGTGAAAGCCATGGGTGACCTGCTCCAGGTTGAGGTGGTTGTCCCCCACCACTCCCAGTATATCGGGGCTGTGGGGTCTGCACTCCTTGCATCAGGGTTTATCAAGGGATCGTAAGAATGGATGCGATCGAATATTTCGAGGTGGAGAGCCCCGAAGAGGCAGGTCGTGAGTATTATCGTCGTATCGCAGATGTGGTGCTCCTTGACCACAACCTTCTCCGGGTTATAAAAAAACTTCATATCTCCATCGATCCGCGGATCCCTCTCTTCATCGCGGTGGGGGTGACCAAAAAAATCCCGCGGGTGATCAAGGTAGGGGATATTGCTGATGTGAATGTCCAGGAGAGAAAGGTGACCCTCTCGATCGGGGATGAAACCTACCTTGCACCGCTCCTCAAGATACTTTGGGCAGAGTACGGTGGAGACAAGGTGGTACAGCCTGACAGGTTCACGGTTATCCTCAATATAGAGGGGGCAGATGGTCGCCAGATTGAGGAGATACCCGTCATTGATCCGAGCGAAGCGCTCTACAAGGACCTGATCTACGCATTGCTGGTTATCCAGCCCGAGGGATTCAAGGTACGGCGGCAATACTATGGCAAAGAGAAGTTTTACCTCGTGGCAAGCGAGAATACCCTCCCTGAAAACTTCGAGGAGCTGGTCAAGGAAAAATTTGCGCTGATGGGGGAGACCCTGTGAACCTTGTGCCGGTTACCTACAAAGGGGGGATCTACCGCCATGACGAGATCATGGACCTGATTGAAGACCTTGGCGGATACATCATCCAGAAACATGTCCTTGCCCAGGAAGTAGTCCTCCAGGCGCTTGTTCCACGGGAAGATATCGAACTCATCGCACGGGTGGGAAAGCCCCTTACCGGGGAGATCACCCCTTCACCCCTTGTCGGGACCGAGATCGCAGTAGTCACTATGAGCCTCGAGATCCATCACCTCCCCCACGCCTCCTGTGATGTCGCTGAATATGTGCGGCGGATGGGTGCAAAGACCAACATGGTCGGGCTTGCACGAGGCTTCGGGAAAAGGATTGCACAGCTGAACGATGAGGAGCGGGACGTTATCAATGAGCATGACCTTGCCGTCTATCTTCTCGGTGACTTCGAGACATGTATTGAGCAAAAGTTCCCCGTCCTCCGGAGAGGTATCCATGTACCCATCGTAGTGCTCGGCGGACCGTCCACCGAGACACTGAGGAGGATCATCGATCCGCCGGTAGACGGATATGTTGGGAATGTCGGCCGTTTCATGCACAGGACGAAGGAATCAGAGGAACTCGAGATGCTCGATCAGGTCGTGACCGAGATCACACGAGTACTCGACAAGAAGAGGGAAGCAATTGCCAAGGATCCGCCATCAGTATCACCCGCCCGGCTGATGGACATCATCAGCAGCCAAGTCGATGAGATCCATGAAGTCCTCTCACCAACTCCCATCACGGTGCAGATGACAGGTCTTCGGGTGAAATTGCCGTACGATCGATTCGCCCCTCTGCTGAAAGAGATCATTATTGAAGAAGGGATCACCATCGGGGAGGTTGCAGATATCCTCCCCTCAAGGATGCGTGACTATATTCTTTTACGGATAAAGCCATTTTCTGAAACGAATATCATGGTCTGATTGTTTGAGACGAACAGGAGAAGAGCACGGGATATCAGATATCACCCATGGACAGTAGTTCAGCATACGTGGTTTTTTTTAACCTCAACCGTTTTCGATGCAGGGAGAGGGAAGAGAGGGGCTCTGTTTTATTCCTGATACCCCTCTTCATTCAGAACTCCACTCTTCCTCTCTGGTTCACGGTCAGCATGAAGACAAATGATATCGTTTGGTTACATCCCAACCCGATGAAAACAGGGGGTGCGGTTTGGATAATGGATGGTCCCGGTATGATCGTCCCCCCTATATGGCCCAGATAATTCTCCCGTCATTTCACGAAAGTACCTCTGCGAGGTTTTTCTCTCCCATTGTGAGGAAAAAATTAACAGGATAATGGTATTACTGTGCCATGACTCCGGCAATCTTGAAATACTGGTAGTTAGTTGCCGGAACTGGATCCGATTGAAAATGCCAGGTCTGGCCTGCGCCAAAATACTCAACATGTGCATAGGCATTCCCGAGCAGGTTCCCATTGTTGTCAAAGAGATTGAAGGTAACCTGCAGGTAAGAGAGAGAGCCTGGCCCTTCATTCTTTAACCTGCCGTAAATGATAATGTTTCCTGATGCATCTTTCCTGGAGTTTGATTCAATCACCGTAAGACGGTGCTCAGGAGGCGTTGTATAAGGCACATAGCCGTATGATCGTTCGATATAACCGGATATTGCCAGTTCAGCAGGACCATTTCGTAATGGCTGGGTGGGGGTCTGCTCTGTTGACATCGTTTGAGAGGGTGTTGGTTCGAGCGTCATTTGCCCACCGGGAATTTCCGTGGATCCGGGTTCAAACGGTCCTATACACCCTGCAGAGAGAAGTGATACTACCACAACCAGAATAGTAAAACCGGGCAGTATTATGCGGCGAGAGGGAGAGATGAAGGAGGTACTCATGGATCCCCTGTGGATTTTTCAGGGATAAGTACCTTTTGAGGGAGACTTCACCCGGAATCCTCCATCATCTCAGTAATCCTGACGTTGTGGTACTGGTCCCCGGCGATACGGGGCCTCAAAGGGGACCTACCCCTGCCACAACTATTTACCCGGGAAGAGGTGGGATTACATCATCCGGTGCACTGCTCCCGATAATCTCATCCAGAATATTAAAAACCGGAACAAGGAGATCGGGAATCGCTGTGTCCTCTGTTGTCACCGTTTTTCCTGCAAAGGTAAGAGAGTAGCTGAAGTAATCAGCACCCTCCTGCGCAGCGGTATATTGTTCTTTTAATAGTGCGAAATCAACCATATCCAGCAGGATTTCAAGTTCGGACAGCGTTCCCGGATCGATTGGTATGGTTCGTTCCGACTCCTTGCGTTTTACCGATGCAGTCCCGTCGGAATAAATGGTAAGGTGATCATCGAACCCGGCAAATCCTCCAGTCCGGGAATATTCGAGAAAGGATCCTGATTCCGGAAACAGATCCTGATTTTTGGCTGAAAAGACCAGGAGCTCCCGGCCCTTTCCATCGAGGAGCTGAAGATGTCCCTCTTTGAGAGAAAATGCAGCAACCGTGCCGAGGAGATGATAATACGTGCTTTCCTGGTCCATGCAGCCCACTGGTACTGAGCAGTACATTTTTGTAGATCCGATCGGCCCTACTGCAATCGTAGTCCCAGTCAGCTTATACGATCCATAATAGTGATTACACCCTGATGTTCCTGTTATCGTCCCATTATCACCGAATTCAGCTGATATTGTTGTTCCCGGCAAAACCAGCCGGAGGGCCTCCCCATCGTTATACGATGTAAGGTACCAGGAACCGGTTATTGTTCCGAAAGGCTGGTTAAAAGGGGCAATAGATGCAAGCTGCACAGGAATCCCCCACATTGCAAAGGTGGCTGCATCCCGCGCTTCGTATGCGGTAAATACCACCCGCATGCCATCAATACGATATTCTTCCGGGAGATCCAGGGGAAGGTAGTGATCCCCTGCATCGGTTACTATCCCGAAAAATCCCCCCTCCAGATCGATAAAGGAGACCGTTCCCCATGAAGTAAACTCTTCCCCAGTCTCATCGATGCTGAGCAGGTGGAGCCGAGTCCCCCACATCAATATGCCCGGAGTTGGTTCAGTGGCAATACCTTTGAAGGTAACGCGAATCCCATCAACGGACAGCGACTGCGGGAGGTTATCCGGCAGGTAATGATCACCTGTTTCCGTGACAATCCCAAAAAATTCCTCTCCTTCTATGCTGATGAGCCGGATGGTGCCTTTCCCCGTTATCCAAGAGGGAGCCGCTTGCACCCTGCCCAGATAGCTGGTATGGTCCAGGAAGTCCTGCACAGGGGAGGTCATATTGAATCTCCGCTCTGGCAGGCGAGATCTCCAGAGAGATCCGCGGTCAGGATCTGAAGGCATCCTTGCGTTTTCACCAGAGGTGTCTATTGAGCGAAGGTTTGGAGTCTGCATAAAAAATCCGCTTATTCCTGATCCCGAGTTTGGGATATCTCCGCAGATTCCTGTATTCCCTGGCCCAGGCCGTTCATACCATGTTCCTGATACTGGCGATGCAATACCACCGTTCTGACTGTTCTTCAAAATGGGAGCGGCATTTCCAGGGGAAAAAATCGACACCAGGACCACCCCCATTATCATTACCGACAAGAATCTCAAGAAATATTTCCTGTCTGTCATATGTTCACCTGTTATTCTCCATTGCGGGATTATCTGGATACTGGAGCATATTTTGTTAAATACTTCGTGTAGAGTGCGAATAGTTTCGCAGTATCCGGCCGGCTCCCGCATCCCTATTCTTAATGTCGGGCAGAAGCGATAGGATCTATCACTATGTCTGACCTGTCTGATTTTGAATCCACCCTGAAACGCATCATTGAGCGTGGTGGTGAAGAGACCGCCACAAAATGGATGGAAAACATCGAGGCCGAGTATGGTCGTGCCCCGCTCATCTTCAAGAGGATGGCTGAACGCCCTGAGGTTCTCATCTCGCACCTACTCTACAAAAGTACGGTGACAGGGACCAGCGCGATGGAGCCGAAGTACGTGGAGCTGATCAGCATGGCAGTCGGAGCGGCCCTCAAGTGCCAGCACTGCACGAGCTACCACTTACAGGCAGCCGCAAAAAAAGGAGCCACGAGGGAGGAGATTCTCGAAGTAATTCTCATTGCTGGGCTCATCTCCAATTCATCCGTTCTTGCGAATGCCTACCGGATTTTTGATGAGAAGATGGCAAAATGCATCCCCTGCGAGAGCCCCGGGGTAAGCCCATAACATTAATATCCATCAGATTATGCCGGTTTTCCCCTCTTATTCCTCTTTCGGTGATGTCCTGGCAAAACGGGTACAAGACATTGTGGTCCATCACCAATGAGATCAGTCCTCCCTGCCGCAGAAAGCCCCTCGCGAACCAGTTCATGGTTGGCCTCATCGCGATACTGGAGCAGAGCCCGCTGGATACGTTTCTCCCGGTCCTTCGGCACATGCACCGGCTCAAGAGTGCGTGGGTTGATGCCGGTATGATACATGCAGGTGGAAACGGTCATGGGAGTAGGAGTGAAATCCTGCACCTGCTCGGTATACAGGTGATTGTCACGGATATACTCGGCAAGGTCTATCATATCAGTGATCGTGCAGCCGGGATGTCCCGACATGAAATAGGGGACCAGGTACTGCTTTTTCTTCTTTCCCAGCTGGTGCTCTTCGAACTTCTCGCGAAATGACTCAAAAGCCTCGCGCCCTGGTTTCCCCATCAGTTCCGTGACGTGCGGGGTGATATGTTCAGGGGCAACCTTGAGATGGCCGGAGACATGCCAGCTACAGAGCTCTGCGAGATACCTTGCTTCATTGGTTCCAATCAGGTCATAGCGGACCCCGGAGCTGACAAAAACCCGTTTTACTCCCGGAATCTGCCGCAGAGTCTCCAGTAAGGTGACCTGGGATTCGTGAGAGGTGGCAAGGTTCGGACAATCAGAAAGGCAGACGCGATCCGGGCAGGTTCCCCGGCTTTCCCAGTGCCTGCAGAACATCCCGTACATGTTTGCTGTCGGCCCGCCAACGTCCTGTACAATCCCCCTGAACTCCGGATGTGTTGTCAACCTCCTGGCTTCCCGGGTAATTGATGAGATGCTTCTGCTCTGGATGATGCATCCCTGGTGGTTGGAGATTGCACAGAACGAACAGTTCCCAAAGCAGCCCCGGTGACTCACGATGGAAAACCTGACCGGTTCCAATGCAGGGATCGTTTCGGCATAGGAAGGGTGAGCGCTCCGGGAAAATGGGAGTTCGTACAGCCAGTCGAGTTCATTGGTGGACAGGGGGCGGGACGGGGGGTTTTGAATGATCTGCACCTTCGGATGTGCCTGGCTTACCCTTCTCCCCCGGTATGGGTCCTGTTCGGCATGAATCATGCCAAATGCCCGGGCGTACGCACGCTTATCTGAAGAGACTTCGCTGAACGAAGGAACAATGACCGGATCATGGAAAGGATCGTCCGGGGGGGAATGAATCCCCCTTTTTACAACGGTTCCGGGAATGGTTGTGATCTCATGGATATCTTCTCCGGATGAGAGCTGTTCTGCAATCATAAAAAGAGGGAGCTCACCCATGCCAAAGATCAGGAGATCTGCCGGTGCATCGGCCAGCAGCGATTGACGAACGCGGTCGGACCAGTAATCGTAATGCGCAAAACGTCTCAGACTGGCTTCTATTCCTCCGATGATGAGGGGCGTTTCAGGAAAGAGGCTGTGAAGCCGGTCTGCATACACGAGTGAGGACCGGTCAGGACGTCGCCGCTTCCCTCCGGGGGAATATGCATCGGTGGAACGGGGGCGTTTCTGGGCTGTGTAGTGGCTCACCATTGAGTCGATATTCCCGGCAGAGATGGCAAAAAAAAGGCGTGGTGTTCCAAGACGGAGAAAGTCACGAGACTGCTGCCAGTCCGGCTGGGCGATGATCCCGACGGAGAAACCCTTTTCCCAGAGCGCACGCGAGAGGAGGGCGGTCGCAAACGAGGGATGGTCAACATATGCATCCCCCGTTACAAAGATGATATCAAAGGTCTCGATTCCATGCTTCCTCGCCTCGCGGAGGGACATGGGGATGAAGTCCGGCTGATCAGTCATCGTCACGAATCACTCGGAAGAATCTCCGAAAAAAGGCAGCTCCATTCCGGTTATCGGATCCCTCTTCCTGCTGACAGTACTCCCCAGTATTTCAATGATCAACACCTCCACAATGATATATACCGTTTCTTGTTCCCGGAGGCACCCCGTCATTGCTTCCCGGTTCTTTCCTACCGATGCGTGATAATGAAGATGTACCCCATTCGGTCCTGATGTTATCGAGGCATACCCGAACACTTCCCACCCATTCTGAAAGGTCTCGAATGAGGGATCGGGGGGGAGGACCAGCTCTTTTGGCCCGGTAACAATCCTCCCTCCTTCCAGGGCACCGATGAACTGGGCAAACCCACACCGGATTTCCTTTTCCCTGATGAATTCCTGAAGAGTGTCGAGAAGATCCTCGCCGTGATCTATCCGGACCTGAAACACCCTGCCTAGCTTCCCCTCCGTATATTGCATGATAGATACCTACTCAGGTACCAGTACAGTGCCTGCCGGGATAAACATGTCATTCAGGCACGTCAGTTGCCACATGTCGTGTCCACCAATGTACCAAAACCACTAATAGAACCGGTTAGGGATATCTTTGCCTGTTATCTCCCCCCAACACCACCCCCTCCAAATCCCCCGCCGCCGCCAAAGCCTCCTCCGCCAAAACCACCCGAACTCCCACCGGTGCCTCTTGACGGGGGTGCAAAGGTAAGGACAGGAGCAAAGGCACTCCTGACGCCCATCAGTGGCACTTTCGTTTCGGGGATTGTGATATGCAACTCCTTCATTGCGTTCTCTACCTTGACACCCACACCAAGGGCAGTTCCATACACCAGCCAGTCCCCCCACATCGAGATATCAGCAGGTGCATATTTCCGGAGCATGGCAAGATCCGACAAAAATTTTGCAAATGCATCCCATTCGAGCTTCTCCTGGTAGGAATCACCCTTCCAGTACCCGAAAAGGGTGGATGGAAATGCCAGCGCCACCCCGGACTGGACAATGACCGATCCGAAAAGGATGATCGCAGGGATGAGCAGGGATGCCAGGGTTCCTGCAACAAGGATCAGGATAAATGACAGGATACAGAAGACGATACCTGCAAAAAGAGAGGGAAAAATATGCTCTCTTCCGTCTACAATATATCGCGCAATCAGTGATGGATCCGATCTCCCAACCATAAGTGCAAGCTTTTTCTGGTAATTCAGCATCTTTCGTTCTGCTGTCCGATTGGTCTTCGCCATTGATGCAAGGATCTCGAGATCAGCCGAATTCACGATTCCGTCCGTTGCGATCTCCCCAAGAAACGTCAGGACGCTCTGTTCATAGGGATCTTCTGACTCTTTTGAATGCAAGGATATCCGGACATTTTCCCCCTTGTCTTCGACAACCGTGATCATTTTTCTCCTGTGGAGATCAAGGAGGGTAGCGTAATAGCCATCCTCGTCAAAAATCGTTGCATCGCCTTTGAAGAGGAGATTCACTTCCCAAGGCTTCAGGATGGGATTAGGGATGGTACTCAAATATTCCGGGACGGTAAACTCCTGCTCCCTTCCGTATCGATAGTAGACATACAGGAGGAAGAAGGGGGTGAGGATTGCTGCCGCAAATCCGAGGAGGAGGAGGAGTTTTGCAAAGAGGAAGGGAAGGAGGGCATACCAGGGATTTGCATCCGCTGTTCGTCCCGCAACATCCTCGATGTACACAGGGAATCCCCGGATCGATTCGAATGCGTCGGTCGAAAGCAGCATCTCGATTCCCATCACCTCATCAGCCGGAACGCTCCCGGAAACCACGACCCATGCTCCCTCTTCCCTTACTGCGAGGGTGGGGGGGTGAGGGTATACCTTCTCAACAAGTTCCGATGGAACCCGGATGGTTACTTTTCGGAAGGGGATATGTTGATCGCCAACCAGTTTGAGGTTGAGATGGGCTGACGAAGTATCATATTCAAGGGGGGGATGAAGCAGGTAGCTGTAGTTCACCTGGTAGATTCCCGAAGAGAAATATGACGGTTGAAAGATGCCAACTTCGTTCGGTTCAGCAAGTGCCCCAATCAGGGCATCGGGTTTAGCCGTCTCGCCATTGTAAATACTGACCATCCCATCGTATTCCTTTACGTACCCGATGGCAGGAGGCGGGACCTGCATCCCTTTCAGCTCAATGGAGGGAACGTTCAATGGTCCGAGCGCGAGCGGATCATCCCAGTAACGGTAGAGCATACGGTATTGCCCGGGAGCCTTCACTTCGTAGAGGTAGGTCTCGTTAAAGGTACCATCACGGTACAGGGTAGCCTGGTAATCGGCAATGACCAGATCACCTTCGGTCACCACAGGGACTGCCAGGGCGAGAATACAGGCTCCTACCGCAATGCCGAATGCGACCGCAATGAGGATCGCAATCTGTCGTTTCTCGTCCAAAGGGATTCCTCGCTCTCTAGAACTCGATCTTTGGCGGAGTCGCTATCGCCTCTTCAAACTCGAGGTATGCGAGCTTTCCGAGACCGAGAAGTCGAGCGACGAAGTTTGAGGGGATGACATCCACCAGGGTATTGTACTCCTGCGAAATATTGTTGTAGGTATACCGCTGTCGCGCTATCTCCTCTTCCACGCCCCGAACCGCATCCATCAGGTTCATGACGGTCGTACTGGTCTTGAGATCCGGGTAATTCTCGGCAACGGCAAAGAGCCTTCCAAGAACAGATCTCGATTCGCGTTCGATCTCGTTGAGATCTGTCGGGCCTGCATTCCCGACCCGTGCCCGCATTGCAGTGACCTTTTCGAGGATCTCACGTTCAAATTGCGCATAGCTCTTCACCGATCCCAGCAGTTGATCGATCATATCCAGCCGTTTCTTCATCCCAACCCGTATCTGGCCAAGCGTGGCCTCCGACGAATTTTTCAGGCTGAAAAACCTGTTGTAAACCCCAACAAAATAGAGGACAAAACCGGCCATGAGGACAAGGATCAGTCCTCCGATGATCCATGGAGTGAGACTTTCCCATGCCATTCTATCGATTATAGAGATGAGCAATCAGTGTTTAAAGTATTGTGTGGAAGAAGGAACCATCCCGTTATTCCAGTACCATTGTGCCCGCTACCCGTAGTTTTCCTCCCTCCAGGTAGTGCAGGATCACGCGTGCCCCCGGCCGGTAGACAAGCTCAGACTCCGTACGCAGCGTGATAACTGGTTTTTTCCAGTCGCCCGAATTGTCCACAAAAGCAATCCTTGCAGGGATGAACTGCATCCAAAGTCCGGCATGGAGCACCATCCCCTCTTTAAGCGGTGAAGGCCAGTATCTGACAAGGCTTGCCCTGCCGTTGATCATAGAAGAAGAGGTGATATCAGTGCTTGCAGAAAGGACATAGCCGCGGTCCAGATCCTCTGTCTCTATTCCTTTCAAGGCGAGACCGACCCGATCGCCAGGGATCGCATATTCTGCATCATCATCATGCTTCTGGATGGAACGGACCAGGGCGGTCTTTTTTGTCGGGTGAATCCTAAGTGTTTCATGGCGGCAGATACGACCGCCGATTACCTCTCCAAGGACAACCACTCCGATACCTTTCACATTGAAGAAGTGATCGACCGGGACTGCGCCAGGGTCCCTGATCTGATCAGGTTCTTTCACTACTTCGATTTCGGCGATAAGTTCTTCCCGTATCCTCATCCGGTCATCAGGCAACAGGCGATAGTGTTCGACAACAGTTCCCTGGATCAACGGGGCAATCTGTTCGGGCGTAATATAATTCCTGAGGACTAGGATACCTTCCCGTATTCCCGCACAATCCAGCATGATCAGACATTCTCCAAATGCGGCATTGATCTCGTCAACAACAAGAATTGCCCGTGCGGCCATGCTGACCGAGAAGAAGAGGGAGGCGAGTCGTTCCGGATACCGTGCTGGTTCGAGGAACGTGATCGTGTTGTCACCTTTTTTCAGGTTGTAAAAGGTGATGTCGGAACTGGTTCCTTTCTTTCCGAGGTCTTGGGCATACCCTTCCGGACCGATCACCGCTACCGTGAGATTGGACATCTCCTAATCTATCTGACTGCTCATAATATCAGCATTTATGTGCAGCTTAGAAATCCTCCCGGAAACAGAAGCGCAGCTACCAGCTCTTCTTCCGAATGAACAACGGTTGAGGAATGCTCGAGCATGAGGTTCACGTCCTCATGGTACCCGGCTTTACGGAAATCGGTCCGGAGTGAGATAACGGGGATCCCTTTCGAAAATGCATACCCTATCTCCCACGCGGTACCGGAATCTGCATCCGGTCCGTCAATGACCGCAACCACTATGTCGGAAGCCTCAAGCGCAGCAAGATTCTTCCCGAATATGGCTTTATGTGCATCCCTCTCCCTCTTATGTGAATCATCCCCTGAATCCTGCGGGAGGTATACCTCATAACAATTTTTACGGAGCAGATCTCCAAGCTGAATGTTATACCTCCGTTCTGCCAGAGAGAACAACGGGGCTGCAAGATATACGCGGTACCGGGAAAAATCTGATACGTCTATTCCAGGTAGATCGGGGAATCGGGAGAGAAATGCACCCCTTTCCCGTCTCCTGGCATTGGGGGATCCGCGGGGGCCGTACCAGGTCGTATTCACCCCACATGCTGGAGAGGAGTTGACCCCCACGATACAGAGGGGAGGCCCTCGTTTCGATATAATTTCCCTGACTTTCTCTTCCAGCGAATCAAGAAGATCAGTAAATTCTTTTGTATCCAGACGGTCAAGAAACACCCCTGGTTCACGGTCATTGCCGAGATAGAGAGTCTCAGGGCAGGGGAGGGGTACTACCTCAATACCACACTGATGACATCTTTGGATGGCGCGGGAGAACCATTCCAGGTCCTTCTCTCGGGTGATCCCTTTCGCACGCAGTTCCGGGTGAAGAATGCAAGGAGAGACCATTACGTACATTGATACCATGTGGGGAGGGAAAGATGATAGATGATCCCACTCTACGCTTTCCGGGACAACAGCTGCGATCCAAAAAAATGCACCGTAAAACGTCTGGAACGTTCAGGCCTGGTACGGGTACTCTCCAAAATCTCACACATTCCGAGAAACACCATCCTTCTTGATCCCACTGCACCCCAGGCACTTTCACCTGCTGATCGTCCCGCCCGATCGCTGACTGCCCTTGATTGTTCATGGGAGGTGCTCGATACAGATGCGGTCAGTTCATGGAGAAAAAGGCGTGCCCTGCCGTTCCTCGTGGCGGCAAATCCGATAAATTTCGGAAGGCCGTATCGTCTCACTTCGGTCGAGGCACTTGGAGCCTCCCTTTTCATCCTCGGGGAGAGCGAGCAGGCCAGGGTCGTTCTTGAAAGCCAGAACTGGGGGCCTCGTTTTCTCGAACTGAATGAAGAACCTCTCTCGTTGTATGCAAGGGCAGGTGACAGTACCGAGATAATCGCGATACAGAAGATGTTTCTCTAAGCCTCCAACCGGCAATCATATCGCACCTCTCAACCGGGATTCACTTGTATTGCTACCCGGAATGGGTATACGACAATCTCCGGGAAAAACCTGATCGTAAACAGATAAGAGTAATACCTAGCAATAATAGGACTTACCTCCGGAACTCGGGATTGAAAAGGTAATATTGCACCTGCGAATATCAGTCGTTACACTTTCCTAACCAGATGATAAGGGGGAATCAGTGATACCACTATCATGGAAATCAGGGAACATCCATCAGATCCCTCTCCTGTTGTTATCAGGTACAGGATAACGGATTGTCTTGCTGCAGGATGAGAATTTTTCCATCTGTTCCCTGAAGTCCGACCGTTCTCACCTTCACCTGCAGTACTCTGTGCGTGGTCAGGGGCATGAGGTGAACGTTGAGATTGTTATTCTCCGGTATGGCATCATATTCCCCAAGGATCTGCTGTTCGAAGCCAGGGAAAAAGATCGATACATGAGCCCCGAGGACAAACTCCCGCTCACCTTCAACGATTTTGATAAAATTTTCATTTGCCCACCGGACTATACCTGATGAATCGAGAACAAGAATTGCTTCATCAACGAGATCGAGGATAGACTCAAGTTCCTTTCTTGCTATCGATCCTTCCTGCATCTTATGCCCTTCACCCAGGAATGGCATCGTACCGATCGGCTCCCTCGTTTCGGCATTTTTCAGGGATTCACGGGCACGTTTCCATGCCGAGATATCCCGGATCGATTCAATTGCGCCGATACGGTGCCCTTCGTTATCGACAAGCGCTGATGCTTTACCCCAGAGAAATGATCCCTTTCCCCCGTTCATATCAGGGATATATGCCTCAACATAGATGCTGTCACCGAATCTCCGGATCGAGGGGTAATTTCGTGCAATCTCATGGGGTGGCAGATCCAGAAGGTCGACAAGGACCGGGCGTGATCCTTTCAAAAATGAGAATGCTTTCTGGAAATCCTCTCGGCCCAGCACTTCCTCCCGTTTTACTCCTGAAAGCAGCTCGAGTGCTCGGTTCCATGCAATGATCCGGTGATTCCGGTCGATGATGAAGGTAGGATCAGGCATAAATTCGATTGTCTCCTCGAGCTTCTGCCGGGAACTCCTGAGGGCAGTTTCTGCCTCTTTATGGTCAGTAATATTGACGAAGGAAGCGAGCATGTACAGGAGAATCCCTTCTCCATTTACTGTTGTCCGGATCGATCCCTCAAGATACATCATGCTTCCATCCTTCTTTCTCACAACCAACTCACCTTTCCATCTCCCTTCAGCTGACACTGCCCTCTCTACCTCATCGAGAAGTGGAGAGACCGCTTCGAATTGAGCGAAAATATCCCGTGGCTGCCTGCCCCGTATTTCATTCATGGGGAAACCGAATTCTTCGATGAACGAATCATTCGCATAGATCAACCGCTGGTTTGCATCAAAGATTGCTATCGGGTTGATGGTTGTCGCAATCGCGGTATTCTTGAGCTGAATTTCTTCCTGTGCCTTTTTAAGGTCGGTCACATCTGCGAACGATGCCATCATGCAAAACGGGATCCCCAAGGTGTCTTTTACAAGCCAGGCAGATAGGAACGCATAAAAAGGGGTACCATCTTTTCTTCGGGGGGTAACCTCTCCAGACCAACTCCCTTTCATCATGAGAGAATCAATAACAGTGGTGATTATGGCTGCCTCTTGTGGATCACCATGAGAAAATGCTTGAATCGGAAGTCCAATAACTTCTGCATCATTCTGGTAACCGAACATACTTTGATATGCCTTATTGGCGTAGGTAACTAATCCGTTAAGGTTGGCTAATGCAATGCCATTCACTGATGTGCTCAGTGCAAGGTCTTTTACCACCAGCGCTTCTTCTGCGTTCTTCCTCTCGGTTATATCCCTCCCGACTCCCTGATATTCGATAAGAGTTCCATCGTTATCGAATATGGCACGGTTCGTCCATTGGATCCACCGTTGCGTACCGTCAGGAAATAAGACCCGGTTTTCCACGGTATCAACAGGCTTCTCGATCGAGAGTCCCGCAATGCAGGTAATGACCCGTGCTTGGTCATCAGGATGAATAAATTCAAGAAATTTTTTCCCGTCAAGATCCTCATTTATGATCCCATAATACTCCAATGCTGCCCTGTTTACAAACAATATCCTGAGATCCTTGTCGAAACGCCCGACCAGTTCGGTCTGATCCTCAACGATGGCACGGAACTTTGCTTCACTAAGTTTAAGGCGGTCCTCAAACTGCTTTTTTTCAGTAATGTCCTCAAAAATAAGCGTTGATCCCCGGGTAGCATCATCAAAAACACTCGGAACCGCTTTTATCCGGAGATATTGTGTCTGGCCGTCCCTGGCAAATGATGTCTCTGTTATTATTTCTCCTGAATCAAACGCATCCCTTGCGAGATCTTCGATCTTTGCAGATCCCAGGCTGTTTACAGGGCAGGAACTGATAGGGCTACCAACGGTATCTTCTTTTTTTAATCCAAAAAAGGAGAGGAAATTTTCATTGGTCTCAACGACTTTGAATTCACTGTCAAGGACAAGGATGAGTTCGTTAGCGAATTTCAGCATCGATGATATCGGCACCCTGTGGGAGAGGTAGTATACCTTCGCATTCCCATACATCCTCATCTCCACCTGTCCGGTGATTAGGAGGATTTCCAGGTATTTTGCTACCGAATTTCGGTTTATCTTCAGATTATGAGAAATATCTGATATCGTGAGGCCTTTAGGCCTGGCCTTCAGCAATTTTTTAATCCTGGTGATCTTCTCCTGGTCGAGGATCATGGCAATCGATCATGTCATTTCGGGCAAATTAAAGATTTGCAAGGCACTTGTTTTTACACCGCGTGCATTTTAACCAAAACCTTCAAGCACCCCAAGGGAGGTATACATCATAGGGGTGAAATGAACCTTTTTCGCTTTGTGATTTTTGAAAGGGGGTGATGGGGATATGACAACACCTGGGAAGAAGCTATCGTTTTCATTTTACCTGCTTGTATTTTTACTTATCATTATTTCAGTCATTGTCGCGGTCATCACCATCGGTGACCTTGTTTTGGTGAACGACAATTTCCAGGATCATGCTGAACTGCTAAGGAATGAGACCGAGCAGAATCTGATCGAGTCGGTTGCAACCATCGACAATGGCCTAAAGCTCTTTGATAATACCCTGAACAAAAAGATGGAGCAGGGCTTCGTCATTTTTCACCGAGGATATCGTGATGCAGGGGGTGATCCATCACTGATAAATCTCGCCCAACTTAAAAAGGAGATGGGGGGCGAGATGGATCTATATATCATCAACGGATCCGGTGTGGTGGAATACACCACCTATACCCCTGAACTTGGCCTGAACTTCAAGGAGATGATCCCCTATTTTTATGAATACCTGATGGAGATCAAGGCAAAACCTGGTTTCTATCCCGATCGTGTCGTCCAGGAGAGTGCCACAGGAAATTTGAAAAAATTTGCCTATTCGCCTACTGAAGATCACGAATATATCCTCGAGCTCGGTCTGTCCGCTGAATCGTTCAAGTCAGAGAGGAATACCCTCAAGTATACGGATATGATCGAGTCAGTCCGTCAAAGGAGCCCCTACATCAGCGATCTCAGGATATTCACTACGGCAAAACGGCAGGTAGGAAACAAGTTCTTCAAGCCCGATGCAGAGATGAATGCGATCCTTGACCAGGTTCTGGCCACACGGCAGGGTCTTGTCATCCCTGACAATGATCCCCGTTTGACAACAAAATACCTCTTCATCGACCTCAAGGATGAGGACTATGCTGCCGACATGAGTCTCATCGTCGAGATTATCTATGATGATGCACTGATTCTCCAGTCTCAACAACAGCTGATCGCTTTTCATCTCCTTGTCGCGGGATTCGGCCTCATACTAGGGATTATCGGTGCCTTCAGCCTCTCCCGGTATCTCACCCGGCCGATCGCTCAGATAGCAGCTGATACCGATATCATTGCCCATGGAGACCTCGACCACCGAATAGCATCAACGAAAGGAAGTGAATTTGGCATCCTTGAGAGGAGCATCAACGCGCTGATACTATCCCTGAAAGGGATGATCCAGCAGCTGAAGCTCAGCGAGAGCAAATTGCGCGAATCTGAAGAGCGGTACAGGGGTGTTGTTGAGAGCCAGTCAGAGTTCATCACGCGATTCCGTCCTGATGGAACTATCACGTTTGCAAATGAGGCGTATTGCCGTTATTTTGGCCTCCCGGATTGTGATATCACGGGAAAAAAATTCATCCCTACCATTCCTGAGGAAGAGAAAAGGAGACTGGACGAGGGTTTCCGTAACCTTACTCCGGAAAATCCCGAACTTTCGATAGAACACAGGATCATCCTGCCGAATGGAGAGCCCCGGTGGCAGCGGTGGAATGACCGCGCAATATTCAGCCCGGACGGGAATGTTATTGAGTACCAGTCCATTGGCAGGGATATCACTGAACAACGGCAGATTGAAAAGGATCTGATAGAAAGTGAGAGGAGATTCCGTGATCTTGCAACACTCCTCCCCCAGGTGATATTCGAGGTTGATCTAAACGGCAGAATAACCTATGTGAACGAATCAGCATATCAGATTTTTGGCTATACTCCCGGCGAACTGGAAAAAGGGATAACTATCTTTCAGATTATTGTCCCTGAAGAGCATGAGCAGGCTCTGATAAATCTGGAAGAATCCATAGAAGGGAAAAAGACGGAAGGGGCGGAATATAACATGGTCAGAAAAGACGGATCGACGCTGAACGCAATGGTATACTCATCCCCCATCATACAGGAGGGTGCCATTGCCGGAATCCGTGGAATTCTCGTTGACATCACACAGCTCAAAAAAGTGGAGGATGATATCAGGAGACTCAACGAAGAACTTGAGATGCGGGTGACAGAACGGACGCGAGATCTGGAGAGCGCAAACCGTGAACTCGATTCATTCTCTTATTCGGTCTCCCATGATCTTCGTGCTCCACTCAGGGCGATCGATGGATACTCAATGATCCTGCTCCAGGAACATGGCAAGGATCTCCCAAGGGAGATTGCTTCTTTTCTTGAAAAGATCAGGGAAAATACTAGGCGTATGAGTATCCTGATTGATGACCTCCTGAATTTTTCCCGCATGAGCAGGCTTCCCCTCAACCGTTTTTTGGTAGATCCCACTTCCATTGTGAAGGAAGCATATGAGGAATTCAGGCTGGAGACCACAGGAAGACAGATTGATCTGGTGATCAAAGAGATGCCCACATGCTCGGCTGATCCAGCGCTCCTGAACCACGTCTATACGAATCTTCTCTCCAATGCACTAAAATTCACCAGGGGGCGCGATGTTGCCCGGATAGAGGTCGGATCATGCGTAAAAGACAAAACTACCGTCTACTATGTGAAGGACAACGGGATCGGATTCGATATGAAGTATGCTAATAAGCTGTTCAGAGTCTTCCAGCGAATTCATGATGATCCCTCAATAGAGGGAACCGGAGTGGGACTTGCGATAGTCGAACGGATAATTCACCGTCACGGGGGTCGTGTCTGGGCCGAGTCAGTCCCGGGAGAGGGCACAACCTTTTTCTTTACGCTGGGCTAGTATCAAACATGAACTCGGGCACGACCGGTGCAGAGATACTCCTCGTGGAAGACAATCCCAACGATGTCGAGCTGATCCTTCACGTTTTTCAGTGGTGCAATCTTGGAGATAGGATCCATGTTGCCTGGAATGGTGAAGAGGCACTGGATTACCTCTTCGGCACTGGACCATATGAAGGAAAATCCATCGGCCGGCCGAAAGTCATACTGCTTGATCTGAAACTGCCCAAAGTGGATGGTCTGGAAGTACTCCGGAAAATTAAGAATGAACCCGCAACTCATTCAATACCTGTCTTCATATTCACTTCCTCCCGTGAAGAGCGTGACATTGTCGAGAGCTATTCACTCGGAGTGAACAGCTACATCGTCAAACCGGTCCAGTTTGATCAGTTCGCCAACGTAATCCGGGATCTCGGCCTCTACTGGCAGCAAATTAATCAGCCACCGGTTGAAAATAACAAGGGTAATAATATCAGGAATCCTAGCGGCTAAACAGCCCAGAATTGGGCCGTACGGGGTATTATCCCTTCCATTCCTTTCAGGATCGATATATCTCCAAAAATTCCAAACGACTCTCTCGATGAATTGTCTGGGATTTTTCCTTTACTTTTTCTTTCATATGATGATGTTACGCATATTCACCCTGATCATATCTTTTCATGAGGGGTTGTCTATTCCTTCCCCTGGCCCAAAACCCCAACATTTAATTGCTTCTCCTCCGACATCCCTCCCATATGATCAATGTAGCCATCAATGGGTACGGAACGATAGGGAAGCGCGTTGCCGATGCGGTTGCCGCACAGCCGGATATGAAAGTCATCGGGGTGTCGAAAACGAAACCAAGCCACGAGGCATTCATCGCCAAATCGCGAGGATATCCTCTCTACATCGCTGATATCTCAAAGAAGGCTGCTTTCGAGAAGACTGGACTGCCGGTGGCCGGGAGCGTTGAGGATATGCTGAAAGCTGCCGACATCGTTGTTGATGCCACCCCTGGAGGAATCGGGGAGAGGAACAAACCGGTATACGAGAAACTGGGAGTCAAGGCTATCTGGCAGGGAGGAGAGGAGCATGAGGTGGCTGGGTTCTCATTCAACTCTGACTGCAACTACAAGGAGGCCATAGGAAAACAGTTTGCCCGCGTCGTTTCCTGCAACACGACCGGGCTTTGCAGAATCATCAATGCCATGGACAAGGCCTTTGGGGTGGCGAAGGTCCGGGCCGTGATGGTCCGGAGAGGCGGTGACCCGGCTGACATCAAGCGCGGTCCCATCGATGCTATCGTCCTGAATCCCGTACATATCCCCAGTCACCACGGTCCTGATGTCCAGAGCGTTCTCCCGAACATCAGTATCGTGACCCTTGCCATGATTGTTCCCGTGACCATGATGCATATGCATGTTGTCCAGATGGACCTCAAGAGAGAGGCCACCCGTGAGAAGGTTCTTGATATAATCGAGAAGCATCCACGGATGGGCCTCGTCCGGAAGGCCACCGGGATTACGAGCACCGCCGAACTGAAAGAGTATGCCATGGACATGGGCCGCCACCGCTCGGACCTCTGGGAGAATGGGATCTTCGAGGAATCGGTATCCTGCCTCGGAAACGAGCTGTACCTCTTCCAGGCCATCCACCAGGAAGCCGATGTCGTTGTCGAGAATATCGACTGCATCCGTGCGATGACCGGCATCGAGAAGGATCCGGCAAAATCGGTGGCGATGACTAACAAGGCGCTCAATTTTATTGCGATATAATAACCGGGTAGCAGCAGCGCGGGTCTGCCTCTTCTTTTTTTTAGTCCAGGAAAAGGTGCCAATAAAGAGAATTCAGCCTTTTTCATTTCTGATATACTCTGACCTTCCCGTCATCTCGGGAGATCTGTTATCAGGAGTGTCCCTCCCTTGCAGAGACTCGATTCACAAGCAGTTATCGTGCAGTTCTAACTCTTCTTTTAGGGTTACCCCTATTTTCACCACCAACCGTTCTCATAAATTACATTGTAAAATATCCGTACTCAGAATTTTCAAATCTAGGGAAAAAAATGATTCACCATTCAACCAGGAGCTATGTAGGAAATTTGTAGTCTTGAGCATGCTCTATCGCATCGCGGGCGCAACCTTCTGGAGCGTCTCTTACACACTGTACCTTCTTAAGAGATGTGAAATGAAGATATGTGAAAAAACGGGTGTTGAACTGCCACTATATCCTTCTATTTTCATCATTCCAGAATATGCACAAAAAATAGAGGGCTTCGGACTTATTCAGAAATGTATCCCCGATATATCAGATGCCCTTTGGTGCCAAGGAGCTGATGCTCTTATCCATCCGGAGAGATCCAATATCCAAGGGGGATTTTCGGCCAATATCTATCCCAAAACATTCCGGGAGAATTTTTTTATCCAAATTCTATCTATCTATACCTGTAAGGGTAGAATCCGGTTGAGAGAGAAAATCGTCAAAAATTGGTATAAACGCTGGAGTTTTTCCCTCTCATAATCATTAACACCCACCACAACCCATTCATTGTAAATGGATCCTTATTCGCTGGTGACGAGAAATGCCGTGGAAGTCGTCACAGATGACGAGCTCAGAGCTCTTCTGGTAAAGAGCAAAAAAAGGGTCTATGCCGGGTATGAACCAAGCGGTGAGATCCACCTCGGGCATCTGGTGACGGTCAACAAGCTGATTGATCTGAAGGAAGCCGGTTTCGAAGTAGTCGTCCTCCTCGCGGATCTCCATGCGTTCCTCAACCGGAAGGGAACCATGGAGCGGGTTGGAGAGCTTGCTGAGTACAATAGGCGGTGCTTTGAAGGCCTTGGTCTCCGTGATGTCGAATACGTGCTTGGATCTGAGTTGCAGCTCTCTCCCGATTACCAGCTGATGGTGCTGAGGCTCTCCCAGCAGATCACCCTGAATCGGGCAAAACGGAGCATGGACGAGGTCGGCAGAAATATGGACGCCCCGACCGTGTCCCAGATGATCTACCCGATTATGCAGATGGTGGACATCGCCCAACTGAACGTTGATGCCGCGGTAGGGGGGATCGATCAGAGGAAGATCCACATGCTGGCACGTGAGCACCTTGTCAGTATCGGATACCCGGCCCCGGTATGTATCCATACTCCCATCCTCAACGGGCTCGACGGAAAGAAGATGTCCTCTTCTTCAGGGAATTATATCTCGGTAGCCGATTCTGTAGAGGAAATTGAGAAGAAGTGCCAGAAAGCCTTCTGTCCACCCGAATGCGAAGAAAATCCATTACTGCAGATGTTTCAGTACCATATCTTCCCGCGTTTGGGTACGGTCATAATAAAGCGGCCTGCCAAGTTTGGCGGTGACCGGGAGTTCGAGCGGTTTGAAGATCTGGAAGAGGCGTACCGCAAAGGTGAAATCCATCCCCTTGACCTGAAAAAGGCCGCAGGCACGTATCTTGCTGATATGCTCTCCTGTGTAAGGGACCATGTATAGCGAGGGATATGCACTGTGAGCCTCGATCGTATTGAGAGCAACTTCGATCGCGAAGTTGAACGGCTCGGGATACGCATTAAGGACATGGACCAGCTGAAAGTCCGCGACGATGTCTTTGACGAGGTGACCCTGCTGGCATTGTACAAACTGGTTCATAAAGGGTGGATCACCGCGATAGGAGGCTCGATCAGCACCGGCAAGGAAGCGAATGTCTTTTTCGGGGAACGGGGAGATCAGGATATTGCCATTAAAATCTATCGTATACGGACGGCAAACTTCAACGCAATGAGTGAGTATATCCTTGGTGATCGGCGGTTTGCCGGTATCAGACGGACAAAAAAGGATCTCATTTTTACATGGACCAGGAAAGAGTATTCAAACCTGAAGAGAGCAGTTGATGCTGGACTCTCTGTACCAGTACCGTTAGTATGGGACCGGAATATCCTTCTCATGGGATTCCTTGGTGAGGATGAACGGCCGTTTCCCCACTTAAGGACGGTCGAGCTGGAAAATCCCGGCGGGGTCTATTGTGAGGTACTTGCATTCATGAGGGGGCTCTACCAGCTAGCCGGGCTTGTGCATGCCGACCTGTCTGAGTTCAATATTCTCTATGGTGATCGCCTCTACGTGATCGACATGGGACAGTCAGTAACCCCGGATCATCCCCGGGCAACATTTTTCCTCGCACGGGACATTGCCAACATAAACCGGTATTTCAGGGAATTCTGCACGGTCATGGATGAAAAGGAAATTTTTACAAGGATTACCGATGGAACGAGCGAGGGATTTGACCCTCTGGGTAAGGAGTAAAACAATGATACAGGAGATCAAGATCTCTGGAAACCGTGTCGGGGTGCTGATCGGAAAGAATGGTTCGGTAAAAAAGGAACTCGAAGAGAAGACCTGTACCAGCATCAGTATCGACAGCAAGGAAGGGAGTGTGAAACTGGAGGGAGAGGATGCACCCCTCCTTCTCAGGGGTATCGAGGTCGTCCAGGCAGTCAACCGCGGTTTCTCACCCGAACGGGCATTTATGCTGCTTGAGGATGAGGATCTGCTTCTGGATGTTATCGATCTGTCAGGTCTTACCGACAGCCCCCGCCAGCTGGACCGGCTCAGGGGGAGGATTATTGGCAAGGACGGCCGTTCGCGGGAGCAGATCGAGCATATGACCGAGTGTGAGATTTCAGTATTCGGCAAGACGGTCGCCATAATCGGCCTGCCGGAACAGATCAAGATCGCGCGGAGTGCTATTGATATGCTCCTCCAGGGACTCCCGCACGAGATGGTGTTCTCATTCCTGGAACGGAAGCGCCGCGAGATGAAACAGGATATGATCGATTATTATTACTGAAATTAATGGTGTTTCTCACCCGGATCAGGCCGGAACCAGGTGGTTTTTATGCGTGGAGGGGTATATTTCCATTGGAAATTTTCATGCGCGGCAAAGAGATGGTTAGTAAAAAGAACGAACCTGCAAGTGATATAGACTGGAATAAAAGGGGTATGGATGAACGTTGAAGATCTCCCACTCTCCAAGGACCTAATCGGGCTGTACAAGTCCTCAGGAATCCATGAGCTGTATCCTCCACAGGCAGAGTGCGTAGATAAAGGAATTTTTCACGGAAAAAACCTCCTTGTAGCTATACCGACGGCCAGTGGAAAAACCTTTATCGCAGAGATTGCGATGCAATATCATTTCAATAGAGGGGGAAAGTGCCTGTATATCGTGCCCCTGAAGGCACTTGCCTCGGAAAAATTCGAAGAGTTCAGTAGTAAGGGTGCAAAGGTCGGCATCTCCACCGGGGACTATGACCGGCGTGATGAGTATCTTGGGAGGAACGATTTTATCATTGCAACGAGCGAGAAAGTCGATTCACTGCTCCGGAATGCATCGCCATGGCTGAATGCTATCACCCTGCTCGTTATTGACGAGGTCCACCTGATCGATTCCCCGGATCGGGGTCCGACCCTCGAGATGGTGATCGCCAAGATGAGGCGGATGAATCCAGGAATGCAGGTGATCGCCCTTTCAGCAACGATAGGAAATCCAGGTACGCTCGCACGCTGGCTTGATGCCGACCTGATAACCAGCTCATGGAGACCTGTCGACCTTAGGCAGGGAGTGTACTATGACGGTGCCATCCACTTCCAGACCGAAACGCGGCCTGTGCCCTCCATCTCCCGCCAGGAAAGTATTAATCTCGTTATGGATACGATTGCAGAAGGGGGTCAGTGTCTGGTATTTGTCTCATCGAGAAAGAACGCAGAGGCATTCGCAAAACAAGCGGCAAAAGCAATCTGTATCGATAGTGATGACCTCCGGAAATACAGGCAGGGCCTCGAGAAGCTGGCCGGTACGGAACAGGAGAAAGCGCTCGCACTCTGTGTTGGGAGCGGGGCTGCGTTCCACCATGCAGGGCTCCGGCGGGAGGCACGGACGCTGGTAGAGGAGGGCTTTCGAAAAGGACATATCAGGTGCATCGCATCGACTCCCACACTGGCTGCAGGGCTCAACCTCCCGGCCCGCAGGGTCATTATCAAAGAGTATCGCCGTTACAGCAGCGGGGAGGGTATGGTTCCCATTCCCGCACGTGAATACCATCAGATGGCGGGCAGGGCCGGGCGACCTCACCTCGATCCATACGGCGAGGCCATCCTTATCACCACCGATGCAAGAGCTGCAGGGCAACTCTTCGATTATTACATTGATGCTCCCCCGGAAGATGTGCACTCACAGTGCTCTTCAGAAGAGGCTCTCACGACCCATATCCTCTCGCTGATCACTTCAGGATTTGTATGCACGCGCCCTGACCTCCGTGAGTTCATGCGCTCCACCTTCTACTTTCACCAGAAGAAACAGGACAGGATCCTGGAATCAGTCATCGACCGGGCACTCATATTCCTGGAGGGGGCAGAGATGATTGTGCAGCAGGATGATCTCCTCTCGGCGACAGAATATGGGAGGATCGTCTCCCAACTCTATATAGATCCAACAAGTGCGGATACCATCCTCAAGGGACTGCTGGCCGCGGAGGAGTACTCGGATATCGGTCTCCTGCATTTGATCTGTTGTACCACTGATATGTATACTCTCTTTGTCGGGAACAGGGACAGCCATTACCTGGACCGGTTTGTACTCGAGCACGAGCATGAGCTCTGGGTTGATTGCCCCTTCGATGAATCCGAGAAATATTTCAGGGCGGTGAAGACCGCAATGGTACTCTACGACTGGAGCCGCGAAGTTCCTGAGGCGACCATCTGTGAGCGCTATTCCATAGGATCGGGTGATATTTACAACCTCCTTGAAGGGGCCAACTGGCTCCTGCATGCGTCCAGCCGGCTCAGCAGGATGTTCAGAGGTGTCTTCTCCTCATCGGTCCAGGAATTTGAATATTGTATGAAACATGGCATAAAGCGCGAACTTATCCCTCTGGTGAAGATCAGAAATATCGGACGTGTCAGGGCACGACGGTTGTTCAACAATGGCTTTACCACCCCTGAGAAGATCCTCGAAGCAGGAGAAGAGAGAATCATACCAATCCTCGGGCAGGGGGTGACCAGCATGATAATGAGAGACCTGAAGGCAACTGATAATAGCATGCCGGGGAAAGGATTTCTCCGGTTCCAGCCCACCCTTTTCCATTTCGGCGATGAAAATAGTGACGAATAACATATGTGTTAGAGAGGAGATCTTTTCCCGTCCGGGTACCCTGAGTAGTTGGTACGCGGGAGATCCTCTCCCCGCAGGTGGGATAAATGGTTGTTGCACTGGAACAGCTACAATCGAAGATATTGGATGCATCTCTTCATCAAGAAAATCTGATATGAACGTACGCAGGAGAGAGGGTCTATCCAGAGAGGGGGTTGTTCCTCAAGGTGAGACCCCCGAAAAAAATAACCGGAGGGTTATGAGAATGTACAGGCAGATCACGCCTCAACCAGTAATCATGCAGAAGAGGGATGTGCCCGATTGAAGACTGCTCGTTGTGACATCCACCAGTTCAGACTAGATATCACCTGCCCGGGTGAATTTCTGAATTACTCCAGGGATCTTGGTGCTTCCAAGGGTGCTACCATTATCCTGTTTAATGCCGACAGGATGGCCGGGCGGGCGCATGTAGTATCTGCACTATGCCATGCATTCAGGGCATTTGAGAGGGGTGAGGCCATTTCCAACACAGTGGAGATGGAGTCACTTCTTTATGCCGCGGGATCGAGGCAATGTGAAGTAGGGATGGAATTTGGCGTACATCCGGGAGAGAACAGGGTATACCTCTGCATCTGCCCGGGAAATGATCCAGTACAGAAAGATCTTGAGCAAAGGGGTGTTTACTGTAACGAGGAAGACTGGGAACAGTTCTCAGCAGAAAAACAATGCCTGCTTCAGGAGCTCTTTGGAATTACCGATAAAGAACTTGCTGTGGTTGGTATCAGCCGGTTACAGGACCTGGTAATAGAACGGGTTGCTCTTCTGGAAGTATACCGTTAATCCATAAAAATGCCTCCTCGCCGTTTGGTATTGAGAGGCGGAACCAATAATGGCCTTCACCTACCAGTCAGTCAATGAACCCCAGTTGGGGCATCCTTCAGGAGCTCCACAATGCATCGCAGGTGGGGATAGGAAGGCAAAGAGCCCCCGCTAAAAGTATCTGGTTCATCACTCTTCCCTAAGCAAGATAGCAAAAAGCTGGAACAGATGTGTACTTCTTTTCAGATCTCTCCAATGAGTCGAGAATCACTTGTTGGCATGGGTAAGAATATGGGCAATTTCCGGGAGTATGAGTTTACTCGTTGCCAGTTCGACCGCTCCCGTAGAGCCAGGGATGCAGAATACCGCTTTTCCACCCCAGATGCCTGCCAGGGCTCTTGAAAGCATGGCAGCGCTCCCGATCTGCTGATAACTCAGCAGGCGGAATAATTCTCCGAATCCGTCAATCTTTTTGTCAAGGAGGGGGTTGATTGCTTCTATCGTGCAGTCATCATGGGTCAGCCCGGTACCTCCGCTCAATATGATGCACTCAGCAGCCGCTCCTGCTTTGAATGCCTCGTTCCGGATTGCCGGTACAGTATCGGGAACTATCGCATAATGGGAGACAGGGATATTGGCCTGTTCAAGGAGACGAATGAGCGCCTCTCCACTTTTATCAGTTTCTTTGATCCGTGAGCTTGAAACCGTAATTACGGCTCCCCGGATTGTCTGGGGTTTCACGTGTTCAGGATTCATCTGGAGGAAGATTACACACAAAAGATAATAGAGCAACAGGTATCCACATTGGGTAGCCTGATTGCCTTATTGGGTATGGTGAATCCTGCAAAGAGATGCTCTGGATGATGAGTGTTTCCAGGTGTGAGATTATTCTTGTCATCATCTTACCCGGTCATCATGAGTGAACGTGTGGGTATCACTTCGAGCAGAGATGACCAATGTTCAGGTACAACACACAGATTGGTTCCGAACTGTCAAAGATATCGATCAAGCCATTATCGGAATATTGAGGACTTTTAGACTGAACCTGTCTTTTTTTCCGGCTGACCGGAAGGTCGCCCTACCCCTTCATTTCCAGTGGAATTAGGAACGATAACCACCCCCTTCTTTCCCATGCTTTGATCCGGACAGCCTTCTATTACGATCTGGACTAATCTGGTCTTCGACAATTGAGGAGGAGTTCTGATCCGTACAAATTTTCATACCTTCATGGCAGGAGGTTGCCAGATCTGATATGTTTTCTAAAAGATTCGTAGAGATCGGGAGAATTCATTTTTACACTATTTTTTTAAAGATTGCATGTGTGATATTCGGAAATGGTGGTCAGTGTTCAAAAATTCTTTGAAGCTTGAAAATTTATACCAGATGTTTCTTTTTATATCCAGATATTCATTCATTGATAGAATTACCCATGGCTGAACGTAACAGTTCTTTTATTCTTTTTTACTTTCAAAAAAATTTTGGTTTTCTTTCACAATTTTGTCTCGTTCGAGATTAATTTCAAAATTTATTTATATCATGAAGGTTTTAATTACCAAATGCTTTCATTCTAATTTTAAGATACAGCTTGCCCTGTATCATTAATTCAATCTCCAGTGGAAATTATGGGGTGGGGGGACCAGAAAGTATCTGAGGACTCTTATGGAAAACATGGAATTTCCTCTCTAAAATAAATTTTCAATTCCTTTGAATTTTTAAAAAATAAAGAATAATCTTCTTTTTTGGAGTGGAAATAAAGGGGTTTATAAGATCTACAAATAAGCAAGTTTTTACCATAGGATACCAAACCAATCACTCCCGGGGGATCACCAGTGCCAGACACACCTGAATCAGTAGGACTATTCAAAAAATATCTGTCAGGAAATAAAATCTTTAAAAATAGGGAAGTCCTCCGCCATTCCTACAGACCACAGATCCTTCCACACAGAAGGCCTCAGATCGATCAAGTTGCCTCTATTCTTGCACCCTCCCTGAAAAACGAGACACCCTCAAACATACTCATCTACGGGAAAACCGGGACTGGGAAGACTGCAGTTGTCAGGTATGTAGGGACCGAGCTTGAGAATGCCAGCACTCACATGGGAACCAGCTGCAGGGTGGTTCATCTGAATTGTGAGGTTATTGACACCCAGTATCGGGTCCTGGCACAGATCTCAAAGAGTCTCTCTGGTGATGATGAGGTCTCAAGCGACAAGGTCCGGTCTATCATCCCCATGACCGGCTGGCCGACCGACCAGGTGTACCAGGAGCTGAAAAACCAGCTCGAGTCGACTGGCGGGGTCCTGGTGATCGTGCTGGATGAGATCGATAAACTGGTAAAAAAGAGTGGTGACGAGACCCTCTACAACCTCACCCGTATCAATACCGATCTCAAAAAGTCTAAAGTGAGCATGATTGGGATCTCAAACGATCTCAGCTTCAAGGATTTTTTGGATCCACGGGTGCTCTCCTCGCTTTCCGAAGAGGAACTCGTGTTCCCCCCCTATAATGCCCCGCAGCTCTGTGATATCCTTTTCCAGCGCGCCGAGATTGCGTTCCTTGAAGCGGCACTCGATGACGGGGTAATTCCCCTCTGTGCTGCCCTCGCCGCCCAGGAACATGGGGATGCGCGCAGAGCGCTTGATCTCCTCCGCGTTTCCGGGGAAATCGCCGACCGAGATGAAGCAGAACGTGTGACTGAAAAGCATGTCAAGATAGCTCAGGCCAAGATAGAGACCGACAGCATGGTGGAGTGTATCGCCACCCTTCCCACGCAGAGCAAAATCGTCCTTTATTCCATGATGCTCCTTGACCAGATGGGACAAAACATCTTCACCAGCGGGGAAGTGAGTAAAATATACAAGGAGATCGCCCCGGCTATGGATCTCGACATCCTCACACACCGGCGGATTACCGATCTCATCTCCGAACTGAACATGCTGGGAGTCATCAATACCCGGGTTGTCAGTCGCGGGAGATACGGGAGGACAAAAGAGATGTGGTTTGACTCAAATAATCATAAGATACGGGATGTCATCCTGAGCGATCCACGTCTGAGTGCCCATGGGCTTGAAAAGATGGACGTGACCTGGGTGAAGACCCTGTTCAGGTGAAACGAAGATGGACGAAAAAGACCTCCTCATCCTGCGGCTTCTCGAGGAGAACAGCAGGCTCTCCCCTGAAGAGCTGGCGATCATGGCCGAACTCTCGGGAGAGGATGTCAGATGCCGCATTGCTGCATTGGAAGAAGCGAAGATCATCAGAAGCTATACCACCATCATCGATTGGGAACGGGCAGCAAACGGGGGAGTCGCAGCCATCATCGAGCTCAAGGTAAATCCTGAACGTGATTATGGCTACGACCGCATTGCTGATCGGCTCGCAAAATTCCGGGAAGTCAAGTCACTCCGCCTCGTAACCGGAGTCTACGATCTTCAGTTGCATGTAACCGGGAAAACCATGCAGGACGTGGCTCGTTTCGTATCCGAATATATCGCACCGATGGACAGGATTCGCGAGACCGCCACCCACATCATCATGAAGACATACAAGGAAAACGGCCAGAATTTTTGTGAAAAAGAGCCAGGGGAACGCTTGCCCTACTCACCGTGAGGGAACACCATGCGGGACTTTGTATCCCGGCGGGCCAGGGTGATACCGCCATCCGGGATTCGGAAATTCTTCGACCTGGCGCTGACCATGGAAGAGGTTATATCCCTTGGAGTAGGGGAACCTGATTTCAGCACCCCCTGGAACCTCTGTGAGGCAAGCATCTACTCGATCGAACAAGGGGGGACCTCTTATACACCGAACCGGGGTATTCAGCCACTGAGGGAGGCGGTCTCGCGATGGCTCTCCAGTCATTACGGTACCAATTACCATCCCGATACCGAGATGATCATCACCACCGGCGTTTCGGAAGGGCTAGACATCGCAATAAGGGCGGTGACTGATCCAGGGGATGAATTGATCGTCGCTGAACCAAGTTATGTCTCGTACTCGCCATGTGTCACACTTGCGGGAGGGAGACCTGTACCCGTCGAGTGCTTGGAAAAGGATCACTTCAAGCTCAGGGCAGACCACCTGATGGAGGCGGTCTCATCGAAGACCAAGGCAGTGATCATTAACTTCCCGAACAATCCGACCGGGGCTGTCATGAGACAGGACGATCTCAAAGCCATCTCCGATGTGGTGATCGACCATGACCTCCTCCTCATCAGTGACGAGGTCTATTCAGAGCTGACCTACACCGGTACTCATGCTTCGGCTGCTGCCGTTGAAGGGTTGAGGGAGAGGACTATTCTTCTCAACGGTTTCTCGAAAGCGTATGCCATGACGGGCTGGAGGATCGGGTATCTCTGCGCACCACAAGAGATCTGCGATGCGGCGCTGAAAATCCACCAGTATGTCATGCTCTGTGCACCTGCAATGGGGCAGATAGCAGCACTAGAGGGTCTCCGCCGTGGGGAAGATGAGAAGAACAAGATGGTCCAGGAATACCGTGTCCGGAGAAATCTGTTTGTAGAGGGGCTGAACCGGATCGGGCTCCCCTGTCATCTTCCCGAGGGAGCGTTCTATGCATTCCCGTCCGTCGAAAAGACGGGACTGTCGGATCTGGAATTTGCTGAACGCCTGCTGAAGGAAGAGCATGTAGCGGTCGTTCCCGGGAGTGTTCTTGGGCAGGGCGGGAAGGATCATCTCAGGTGCGCCTACGCGGTCTCCCGTGCACATCTTACGGAGGCGGTCAAACGCATGGCTCATTTTATCGCCTCAAACTCGTGCTGAAAGAATACTATCCTTTTTTCAGGTAATTGAGCGGCACGTCCCAGACCGATAGATGCAATCGTCCCGGTATACGAACACAAAGGGGACACCTGTTCAAGGATGCTGTACTTCCTGTTTTAGTGTTTAATGGCACACATCATGGGGAAACATCTTTAGGGAGGGGGGAAATCCGCCAATGCGTGTTGGAATCCAGGCGTTCGGAGATGAGTAATAGTTTTATGCCCCCGGCCTCCCTATACTAGATGGTTGGATAATGAGTTGCACAATTATCGTCGGGGGTTTTTTCGGTGACGAGGGAAAGGGAAAGGTCGTAGCCCATGTCGCCTACGAAGATCATCCCACCATCATCTCCAGGGGGGGTGTGGGGCCGAACGCAGGTCATACCGTCACGATGGGGGATAAGGAGTATGGAGTACGGATGGTGCCCTCCGGCTTTGTGTATCCGGATGCCCGGCTTTTTATCGGGACAGGAGTACTCGTTGATCCGCGGGTTCTGAAACACGAGGTAGAACTCCTCAACGTGAAGGATCGCACATTCGTTGATTACCGGTGTTCGGTGATCGAGCAGCAGCACATCGAGCGGGACCGTTCAAGTGAACACCTGGCGAAGACAATCGGGAGCACCGGGAGCGGTTGCGGCCCGGCAAATGCTGACCGGGTTATGCGGGTAGCCCGCCAGGCAAAGGATTTCCCTGAACTCGAACCATTCCTGATCGACGTCCCCGCGGAGATAAATGCCGCGCTCGATATGGGAGAGAGCGTTCTCCTTGAGGGGACCCAGGGATTCGGCATCTCGCTCTATTACGGAACCTATCCGTTTGTCACGAGCAAGGATACCTCAGCATCACAGATTGCGGCAGACAATGGGGTCGGGCCTACCCGGATCGATGATGTGATTGTCGTATTCAAGGCATACCCGACGCGGGTTGGTGAAGGCCCCTTCTCTACCGAGATGACTCGTGAGGTATCCGATCGTCTCGGCATTCAGGAATTTGGTACAGTCACGCACCGTCAGCGCCGTATAGGGGAGTGGGACGGTGAGATGGCCCGGTATTCTGCTATGATCAACGGCTGTACCCAGGCAGCCATTACCGGGATCGACAGGGTTGATCCCCACTGTTTCGGCATTAACGATTACGACAAGCTCAGCAGGAAAGCCCTTGATTTTATTGAGAAAGCTGAAGAAGATATCGAGGCTCCCGTGACCCTCATCTCCACCGGGCCGGATGTATCCCATATTATTGATATCAGGGACGAACAATGAGGCGGAGCCTGCTCCCGATACTCTGTTGTCCCGTCTGCAAGGGTGACTTGGTGCTGACCGTTTATGAAGAGGATGATAAGGAGATCCTCAGGGGAAATCTTCACTGTCCCGCATGCCAGGTTCATTACCCAATCGAGGAGGGAATCCCGGACCTCCTTCCCCGGGGCATGGTCCAACAATAGGTATCCCTTCTTTTTTACAGTTGAAATAAACTAGAAAATCATGCGGAGTCTGATGGATGCCTGATGAATATAGTATCTCTCCCTCTTTCGATTCTGCCGGGAATTTCAGGGGAAGTGGATTATGAGGTACCAGAGTGATATTCTAAAGGCTTCCAAAAAATAGGTGCGGCCTCGTATCATGGAACCAAACACGATAGGATACCTGTTCCTCCTGAATGCAGCAGTTCTCCCGCTCTCCCTTCTTGTAGACCGGCTTATAGGGGATCCCAGGAGCAGGTACCATCCGGTGGCTCTTGTCGGATCCTTTATCGGATGGTGGGGACGACCGGCGCTATGGCCACAAGGAATACAGAGGATTGCGGGCGCTGGAATGTGGCTGGTGACCGCAATCCTCTTCACGCTTCCTTTTTTCCTTGTTTCATGGCTGTTTCCCTGGTTTCTTTTTATTCCAGCCGGGGCGTTCCTCCTGAAGTTCTGCCTTGCCTGGCGATCGCTCGAAGAGCATGCTGCCGCTGTCGACCTGGCACTGGGACAGAATATCAGTGAAGGGCAGAAGACAGCTTCCCTGATGGTGAGCCGTGACACCCGGTACCTCTCCCCGGAACAGGTACGATCGGCTGCGTACGAATCGATGGCTGAGAACCTTGTCGATAGTATCATCTCTCCCATGTTCTACTTTGGACTCTTCGGGCTCCCGGGAGCGGCAGTATACCGGGCAGCCAATACCATGGATGCCATGCTCGGCTATCAGGATGAGCGGAAACGGATCGGTTGGTGTTCCGCCCGGATGGATGATATCCAAAACTTCATACCAGCCCGAATAGCCGGGGGGCTGCTCCTCGTGTACTTCGCTACACAGGGCAGGTTCTCCCAGGCGTATCGCGGGCTTCTGAGCGACCGGAGGAAACGGCCGGGTATCAACGGTGGTATCCCGATGTCCGTCATTGCCTCTGGTGTTGGGATCCATTTCGAAAAACCTGGAATATATGTCATGGGAACCGGGGAGCGAACCCTCGAAGAGGCAGGAAAAGAGATCACAAGGGCAGTCCGGGTTGTTACCGTTGCCTTTTGTGCTCTTATCAGTATGGTACTAATTTTATTGGGATCAGGAATAATATATACAGGATTATGAAACTCGAGGAGCTGAGACACGGCACCGAGCTCCTGAAGCGCGGCTTTGCGTCCATGCAGAAAGGGGGAGTGATTATGGATGTGGTCAATGCCAGCCAGGCAGCGATCGCGGAGCAGGCTGGCGCGGTCGCGGTAATGGCGCTTGAGCGTGTCCCTGCAGACATCAGAAAAGCCGGCGGTGTCGCCCGGATGGCAGATCCGGCAATCGTCCTGGAGATCATGGATGCCGTCTCCATTCCCGTCATGGCAAAGGTAAGAATTGGTCATTTCGTTGAAGCGCAGGTCCTTGAGTCGCTCGGTGTGGACATGATCGATGAGAGCGAAGTACTGACCCCTGCTGACGAACAGTTCCATATCGATAAGAAGCAGTTCTCCATCCCATTCGTCTGTGGTGCGCGGGACCTGGGAGAGGCATTGCGCCGGATCCAGGAAGGGGCTGCCATGGTCCGCACCAAAGGGGAGGCGGGAACAGGGAATGTCGTGGAAGCGGTCCGGCACATGAGGAATATCAATGGCGAGATCAGGGCTCTCCAGGGCAGGACCCCGCAGGAGATTGCTGACCGGGCACGGGATCTCGAAGCACCGGCAGACCTTCTCTTCGAGACCGTCAAGCGCGGCCGTCTTCCCGTAGTGAACTTCTCTGCCGGCGGCATCGCGACTCCTTCTGATGCGGCAATGATGATGCAGATGGGGGCAGATGGTGTCTTTGTTGGTTCGGGCATCTTCCTCTCGGCACACCCAGAGAAAATGGCTCGGGCGATTGTGGAAGCGGTGAACCATTATGATGATCCGGCTGCCATCGCAGAGGCCAGCAAAGGTCTTGGCGAGCCCATGAAGGGCATCGATGTCCACACCCTGAAAGAGGGCGAGGTGCTCCAGTACCGTGGGCGTTAGGATCGGAGTCCTTGCGCTCCAGGGTGATGTGAGCGAGCACATCGATGCATTCAGGAATGCAGTCCGTACGTTTGGGAGCGAGAGGTCGGTTGTGGTCGCCCCCGTCAAAAAGCCTGAAGAGATTATTGATCTCGATGCCCTGGCTATTCCCGGGGGGGAGTCCACCACGATCTCCCGCCTTATCGAAAAGAACAATCTTTTCGATCCCCTCATCGGATTTGAAGGAGGTATCTTTGCTACCTGTGCAGGGATGGTGGTGATGGCCGCGAGTGTGGATGATCCGCGAGTCCACCCCCTTGGTCTGATGGACTACAAGGTAATCCGTAATGCGTTTGGCCGGCAGCGCGAGTCGTTCGAAGCCGACATCGCGATATATGGGCTTGACCGTCCCTTTCATGCGGTCTTTATAAGGGCACCTGTTGCAGAGCATCCTGGAAATGGGATTAAGGTGTTAGGTTCTATACCGGAGGGTATCGTCGCCCTGGAACAGGGCCGTTTCATGGCGCTCTCATTCCATCCTGAGCTCGGGCACGACCCCCGGCTGCATATCCGGTTCCTGAAGAACTGCAAGCTCCTGTAAACTGAATCTCGCCATTCACATGTGATAATCCATCTCTTTGTCCGAATAAGTCATATCCTGGAGAATTGACTCTCTCACCATGGATTTTTTCAATTCTGATAGAACAGGCTATTAAAGAAATAACTCAAATAATAGGAAAATGATCCCCCCGGACCTCCTGTCGCTGTCCAATATTCTCCTGAATATCCAGGACGCAATTCCTGGGTTGATGGAGACCTACGGGATCTGGATCTATGCCATCCTCTTCACGATTATCTTCTGCGAGACAGGGCTCGTATTCACCCCTTTCCTCCCGGGGGATTCGCTCCTCTTCCTGATGGGATTCCTCGCTGCGGGCGGAGGGCTGAATGTTGCCGTGGTGATCATCATTCTCTCTGCTGCTGCCATCCTTGGCGATTCGGTCAATTACAAGATAGGCACCTCGTTTGGCAACTGGCTCATCCACCGTGAAAAGTGCCTGGTCGACAAGCGTCATGTCGAGATGACCAGGCAGTATTACAAGAAATACGGCAAGAAAACGATCGTGATGGCCCGTTTTGTACCCGGTATCCGGTCGTTTGCACCATTCGTCGCCGGGATTATCAAAATGCGGTACCCTGCCTTCCTCTTCTACAATGTCATCGGGGGGATCCTCTGGGTCACCGGGTTCGTGCTCTTCGGCTATCTGGTCGCCTCCCTCCCCGTCTTCAGTGCACGGCAGGATATCTTCCTCTGGGCGATCCTCATCATCAGCATCGGCATATTCCTGATGATGATGTATAATTTCAGGAAGAACATGAAAGAGTGTGTCATCACTCCGGACGAGACATTGGAGGAACTCACCAAAGAGATAGGTGACAAAGCGAAGTAGTCCTTTGTTGACTATTCATGAACACCAAGGTGCCGGGGTTGAGCCACCGCCTCGCTCCCTACCGGTATGCCTAACGATAGGTATTGCTAGTGATTGTACATCTAAAAGGAAAGCTGAGGCTCTTTTCAACGGCTCACAGGTCCCGTATCCGCTGCTGGAAAATCCTGAATAGCTGCAGATCATGCAATCCCCGCTCACCTGGCATCCCTTTCGTATGAGTGTTGAGTTCACAAGGTGCTGTATCAAATATTTTTCCAACTATTGTAAAAGCCCTGCCTGCAGAAGGCCGGAGATAGGATGAGATGGTTAGGTTTATATGAAGACCATTTTTGCCCTTTCCAACCCGCTAGATATATCAGCTATTTGCTTTGATCCTTTGAGGGAAGAACCAGGGTTTCGGCAGAACACAGGTTTGAAAAAAGATTAGATGAATATGGGGGCGAACACAAGTGAGACGATCGCCATCAGCTTGAGCAGGATGTTCACTGCCGGTCCGGCTGTGTCCTTGAACGGATCCCCAACGGTGTCTCCGGTGACTGCAGCCTTGTGGGCAAACGATCCTTTCCCGCCGAGGTGTCCTGCCTCGATGTATTTTTTTGTGTTGTCCCAGGCCCCTCCGGCATTCGCCATCATGATTGCGACGATGAACCCGGTTGCGATAGAGCCGACAAGGAGTCCGGCCAGGGCAGCGGTTCCAAGCGCCAGACCGACAAGCACCGGGGCAATGATCGCCATCAGCCCTGGAGCGATCATCTGCTTCAGGGCAGCGTTCGTCGAGATGGTGATGCAGGAATCATAGTCAGGCTCAGCCTTCCCGTCCATCAGGCCGGGGATCTGCTTGAATTGTCGGCGTACCTCCTCCACGATGTATCCGGCAGCCCGCCCGACCGCGGTCATGGCAAACGAACAGAAGAGGAAGGGAAGGACGGCACCTATGAGGATACCGACAAAGACGATTGGGTCGAGCAGATCGACCACCTGGAGGCTGACGGCCTGGGTATATACCGCGAAGAGTGCAAGTGCAGTCAGGGCAGCCCCGCCGATTGCAAATCCCTTCCCGATGGCCGCAGTGGTGTTCCCGACCGAATCGAGCGTGTCGGTGATCTCTCGGATCTCTTTCTCCTGGTGGGACATCTCGGCGATTCCACCGGCATTGTCGGCAACAGGGCCGTAGGCATCGACAGAGAGGGTGATCCCAAGAGTAGCAAGCATACCGACGCCTGCAAGGGCTATCCCGTATAATCCTGCCTGCTGTGCTGCAAGAAGAATTGCAGCAACCACAATAAGTACCGGCCAGATGGTGCTCTCAAATCCAACTGCAAGCCCGGTGATGATGTCCGTTGCCGCCCCTGTCTCGGCAGCCTTGACAATCCGCTGGGTGGGAGGACGCTCGTACGAGGTATAGTATTCGGTCACAAGGCCGATCAGGAATCCCGCGACCAACCCGGCGACGGTAGCAATAAAGACGCCGAAATACTGGGGTCCTATAAGGGTATCCACCAGCCACCAGGTCGCAACCACCGTGAGGATGAGACTCGTCAGGGTCCCGACATTGAACGCCTTGTGGATGGCGCTGCTCTCGTTCTTCGAGCTCCGTACAAAGAACGTCCCGATGATGGAGGCGATGATGCCAAGCCCGGCAATCAGCATGGGCAGGAGCACGAGGTTCTGGACAGGGACGTTCACGAATCGTGCGGCAATGGAGGCAACGACTGCAAGACCCATTGTCGCGATCACCGCCCCGACATATGATTCATACAGGTCGGCACCCATTCCTGCGATGTCCCCGACGTTGTCCCCTACATTGTCGGCAATGACAGCAGGATTCCTTGGATCGTCTTCAGGGATACCAGCCTCGACCTTGCCCACCAGGTCAGCACCGACATCTGCTGCTTTGGTAAAGATCCCTCCCCCGACACGCGCAAAGAGGGCGATCGAGCTTGCACCCAGCGAGAAACCGAAGAGGACATTCACGGTGTCTGCCAGTGTCATTGCCATGAATGATGAGAAGGCATAAAAGAGCATTGAGAGACCAAGCAGGCCTAAGCCAACGACGATTAAGCCCATCACGGTCCCGCTTGAGTACGACACCCGGAATGCGTTTGCCATTCCTTTCTTTGCGGCGTTCGTCGTCCGGACATTCGCATACGTGGCGGCCCTCATACCGATGTACCCGGCAAGGGCAGAGAGTGAAGCCCCGACGATGAAACAGACGGCCGTGAACGGATTGATCGCAAGGGAAAGCACAATTGCCATTGCGATCATGAAGACAAGGATCGCAGTGTACTGGCGCTTCAGGTATACCATCGCACCAAGCCTGATTGCGCTCGCGATCTTCTTCATCAGATCGCTTCCCTCCTCTTCACGCTTCATGACCATGTAGGAATAGGCAGCAAAGAGAAGGCCGGCAAGGGCACAGATTGGGACAAGAATAAACAGATCCATCAAATACTATCCTCCGAATCTCGTGAAAATGGTGTTTTTGTACTTATACTGGTGTACTATGGGAGAATAAAAAGTGAACGACTCATGAATTGAAAAAGGCATCATCCTTTAAAAAAGGCATCACCCTTTTTATGCGGGGGCCTCAATCAGACCCGTGTAATTTTTTCTTTACCAGAGTGCAGCTTCCGCGGATATCAATTGAAATCAAGGACTGTGGGTTTCAGCGTCTGCAGATCGAGCTGTACCGCACGAGCAGGAGTCGGGTTGATATTCATCTGTTTCTGGAAGGAAGTCTGAGACTGCCAGGTCCCGGCATTCACACAAAGAGTACCGCGGTAATCTGAGATTCCCATGATGTGGATATGGCCGGTATGGAGCACTTCAGGGACCGGGTCGATCACCAGGCTATCCTCGCGGCCCGGGGCGATAGGGGTTCTCTTGCCGTAGGTAGGTGCAAGATGCCGCCGCTGGAGCATCCCGGTAATCATCGGAGAAGCATCTTCATATTTTGCGCCCGGGACCAGGCTGATCAGGTCGTCGATCGACCTCCCATGGTACATCTGGACCATCACACCCTGGAGACTGACCAGTGCCGGATTCTCAACGAACATGCAATTTTTTGGAAATGTGCCGACAAATTCAGGAGGTATGGCCGGTTGCGGCTCTGCAGCACGCACGACATCATGGTTTCCGGGGCTTATTACGATCACCATTCTTGATGGCAGATTACTCAGCATGGCGCCCAAGGCATCGTATTGTTCATAGATATTGGCGATAGTGAGTTCGTGCTCCTGCCCGGGATACACCCCTATCCCATCCACCAGATCCCCCGCGATGAGGAGATACGATACTTCCGCATCATCGAGCCAGTCAGAAAAACGGTTCCATGCATTCTCGAGGAAGGTATCGCTCCCAACATGAATATCAGAGATAAGGACCGCGGATCCTGGCTCATTACTGATGAACGGGGCATGATTGATAGGAACATCCGGACGGAGAACCTGGTCAGCAAAAAAGAGCCTGCCATCACCCGACAGGGTCCCCCTCACCCCTATCACTTCATCGGGGATCAGGGTCTCTCCATCTGCAAAGACAGGGCGTCCCTTGTGAAAGAGGACCGGGAGCGTCCCTGAGGGATCTTCCAGCTCTGCCATGCGGTGACCATTGGTCGTGCTCCGTGTCTCCATAACGAGACCCAGGACCGTACAGCTCTCCTCACGGTAACGTGAGTTCCTGAGCAGGCCTTCGATGGGGACAGGAGTGCACCGGGAGCGGATAATGCTTCCCAACCGGTTGTACCGGTCCCTGAAATATTGGATGTAGTCGGTGACCGTCCCTGCATACCCTGATGCCCCGTTGTTCCCCTTCACGATCTCGCACCGGGGATCAGCGGGAAACCTGCTCCCATCCCGGTCGGGGATAATTCCCGGGATATGTTTCACGGAGACAACAATGGTGTCTTTCGGGATGCTTTCGATGATTGTCTCAATAAGACCGGGGTCATCCTGTTCGGCAAGGTATCTCACCACATCAGGATGGACCTGCATCTTCGTTTCGAGAAAACGGTGAACGATTGTCCTGGTGTCGAGCATCCCACGTTCGTTAATAGTATTACCATCTCGTGATTTCTGTGTTTGGATCGGGACCCTGGCGGGAAGGTCTGACGGTATCCGGCCCTGGATCCACCATCGCGATCCCTTAATAGCCAGCAATGCGAATAGAGGTAAGTTATAGTATGGTGGATCCGAAAAAAAAAGCAGAGGAAAAGAGCCTTATCGGGACCCTCCGCACCAGTGAACATCCCGGGATCGCATTCGCCCGCGAGATCATATGGATTATCGCGGTAGTTGCAGGGATTGCCCTCGTCCTGTATCTTGCTTCCGGCACATGGCCGGCAGTGGTGACCATCGAATCCGAGAGCATGGTCCCGCACATGAACGTCGGGGACCTGGTATTTGTGGTGGAGGAGAACCGGTACGGGGCCCTGCAGACCTGGCAGTCAGGCCGGGAGATCGGATATATGAAATTTGATGAGTATGGCGATGTACTGATTTACTCCCCGAACGGGGCAGAAGGGGCGCTCATCCCCGGCCTTGGTGGCGGGATTCATCCCATCATCCACCGTGCTATGGATACCACCGAGGGGGGTACCGGCATCCCGGTATACTACTATTTTTACCCGGGGCAGAGCAGCCCTGACCGTTACCTCCCGGTCACGATCGATGATAACGCCTGGATTCTTGAGGACAGCACGATTGTTGCAAGGATACAGAACGGGATCATCATCCCGGACAAGGGCAATGCCACCCCTGATGAAGGGTATATTGTCACCTCTGAACAGGTGTCAAGGAACGGCGGTTATCTCACCAAGGGGGATAACAATGTCCGGAGTGATCAGGGCTCCTACCTCTCCAGGTCGGAACTCGGCGTTATTCAGCCGGTGAAACCCGAATGGATCGTGGGAAAAGCATTTTTCGCCATCCCCCTCATCGGATATATCCCCCTTAATATCATCCCGGTCGCCATTATCCTGATCCTCGTGATGGTGGGATGGGAATACTACCAGCGGAGGAAAAGCGGGGAATCAGGGAAAAAACAGGAGAAAGAGAAAAAATAAGGGCGCGATATGGACATCAGAACCATACTCCGTGATGTTGAGGGAGGGCACCGGCTGAGCGAAGGGGAGGCTGCGGCCCTGCTCAAGGTACGAGGCCGCGACATCTTTCTCCTATTCTCTCTCGCGGATGCACTCAGGGAGGAGCGGGCCGGAACGGTGGTCACCTATGTCCGGAATCAGAATATCCACCTCACGAACATCTGCAAGAACCTCTGCGGATTCTGCGGTTTTGGCCGGAATGAAGGCGACGACGGAGCTTTCTGCGATAATACTGAAACGATCGAAAAGAAGGTGGCTCTTGCCACCTCCCGCAACGTCACGGAGATCTGCCTGCTATCAGGAGTCCATCCCCGCTTTACAATAATGACCTATGAGGAGATCCTCAGGACAGTGCACAGGGCAGCACCCCATGTTCACCTCCATGCATTCAGTCCTGACGAGGTGATGCATGCTGCACGGCAGAGCGGCATCACGACCAGCGAGGTGCTCGAGAGGATGAGATCCGCCGGGTTGTCGTCCCTGCAGGGGACTGCAGCTGAGATCCTGGCTGACCACGTCAGGTCCGTGATCTGCCCACGGAAGGTATCCACCGCTGAATGGGTCGGCATCATCCGGGAAGCTCACCGGATGGGCATTCCCACCACCGCGACCATCATGTACGGGACCTGTGAGACCGAGGAAGACAGGGCAAGGCATCTTGCCCTGCTGCGGGAGATCCAGGAAGAGACGGGAGGATTCACCGAGCTCGTCCCGCTCTCTTATATCCACCAGAACACCCGGCTCTATAGGAGCGGCATCGCCGGGCCGGGAGCAAGCGGGAGGGAGGATCTCCTCCTTACCGCGGTCGCACGATTGTTCCTCGATAATTTCAGAAACATCCAGGTCTCCTGGGGCAAACTTGGCGTCAAACTCGGCCAGCTCGCCCTTCTTGCAGGGGCAAACGACCTTGCTGGGACGATGTTCTCGGATGATGTATCCGGCGATGCGGGTGCGGCTGGTTCGGATTACCTGGATCCTGCTATGATGGAGGTCATGGTCCGGGATATTGACAGACCGCTTCGACAGAGGCGGACCGACTATTCCCTGGTAGAGGGTGAACAGGGTTGAATGGAGACCAGGATTACCCCTCACTTCTTGAACGGTTTGAGTTCAGCGGGTTGCGTGGCTTTTCATCCACACTTTTTTTTATTCTGTAAAAGGATTGCATCTCGTAATTGATTCCCGGGACTGCGCCTTATTCTTGCCCCCACCCATCAAGCCCCTGGGATAGGCCAGTACTTATTGACCGGATACTGCCATCTTTTTGAAGAGAAACGGGGGTTCAGAACAGGAGGTGAAGAATTCCAAATCTGATTTCTTCGAATGACGGGTGGAGAAATAACCCCCCAAGAAATCAGACACTATGGATCAGTTCCCGAATGATAAGAGGGATATTCCCCTCGGGGTGTGACCATAGCCGGAGATTCATTCCGGGCAGAAGAAGAATATTCCCCGCTCCTCCGTGCTCTCCTGGATCCCCGAACTGATCTGTATCTCCCGCAGGATCTTGAGGATCTCGCGGCGGGAGAGGCCGGTTGCAATGGCAATATCATCAAGTGTACATGGCCTCCGGCGGATCAGCTCACGGACCAGGGCAACAGCATCGGTCCATTCCGGGGTCATGGGTGCACCAGCTGTGAGTTCATACCCGATCGGCTCTACCGGGATCAGCCCGGAAATCCCCAGTGCACAACGGATCCTTTCCAGTTCTGCCGGTGAGGCAGGGCGGACCCAGTGCTCGGTTCCAGGGCGGTCGAGGGTGTTGACCTGGACCCTGTCAGGAGCAATCTGTTCAATCGCGGCACGAAGTCCTTCAAGTTCCCGGAGGCTCGTATTGATCCCGGGTATGATAAAGACCTCAAGCCAGATCTCCCCTGCATACTCTTTACGGAACTGAATTAGGCCCTTCACGACCTGTGCGACGTGAATACCAGGTGCCGGTCGCTGGATCTTAGAAAAAGTCTCTTCGGATACCGATGAAAGCGTGGGAAGGACGAGGTCGGCTCGGAGGAGATCGTCTCTCACATCGGAGCGCCAGAAAAGACTCCCGTTGGTCAGGACCGCCACCCGGTACTGGGGATAGGACTCTTTGAGGAAACAGATGACATCCCCGATTGAAGTGGAGAGGGTTGGCTCGCCGGAACCGGAGAACGTGATAAAATCAAGAACGGGTGCGGAAGAGAGATAGGTGCGGAGCTCTTCCAGCACTTCCCGGAGGGGAAAGAACTCCTGGCGCTCTGTTGTCTCCCGGGTGGTATGCCCGCATTCACAGTATACGCAATCGAAGCTGCAGGTCTTTACCGGGACGAGGTCGATACCCAGTGATCGGCCCAGCCGCCTGGAATGGACCGGGCCGAACAGGTGGGAGTATTTCATGGTATACTAGAAGGTGATCACGAGGAGGGTTAAATCCTTGGATATCTCCTAAGAGAGGAGATCAAGTGCTTCCTTTCCGCTCATCCCGTTCGATATCCCCATTTTCTGGGCAGGGACATTCGTCTCCTTGATCACCCCCCAGACCAGGTCTTCGAGCGTTGCAACTGAGTCACCACAGGCCGGCCGCACCCTGACCGCAGGATAGCCGAATCTTCCCAGAGCTGCTACATCGAATGCACCACATCCCACCAGGCCCCGTCTGGCAACCACCCAGACCAGAGTGACTGGTCCAAGAGGGAGGATATACCCGGTTCCCATCGAATTCTTCAGCTGGATCTCTTCGCTCTTCATGGAATCCTCACCATCTCTTGGACTGATGGGGGATTAATGACATGGTCAGCTGTTTTATATCCGGGGAGATCCAGATGTTCCATGAATAACCTTGTCAAAAGGTAGCACAGTAAACACGGGGAGGGGGAATGGAAGGGATCTCGGGACCCTTCTCCGGGACATTCTTGCGGGATACCGGATGAGTGATGAAGACGCCCTCATGCTCTTTTCCGTGAATGACCGGAGGATCTGGCAGATAGCCGCCTCGGCAGATGAGAAACGCGAGAAGGTCACCGGACCCGTCGTCACGTTTGTCCGGAACCAGAATATCAATGTCACCAATTACTGCATCAACTCCTGCGGATTCTGTGGTTTTTCGAAAAAAGAGGGTGAGGCGGGTGGCTATCTCTCTTCAAGGGACGAGATCCGGAACAAAGCGGCACTTGCCCGTCAGCGGAATGTCACGGAAATATGTACCGTGAGCGGACTCCACCCGGATTTTGACGCCGAATCGTATACCGATATCATCACCACCCTCAGGGAGGGTGCTCCCAGGGTTCATATCCATGCCAGCAACCCGATGGAGGTTGCCTACGCCGCAAGAAAAAGCGGTATCACCACTGCTGAGGTCCTCCAACAGATGAAGGAGGCCGGCCTTGGTTCGCTGTGCGGGACCGCAGCGGAGATCCTTGTCGATGACGTGAGGAAGGTTATCTGCCCGGGCAAGATCCCAACGGATGAATGGATCCGGATTATCAAGGAGGCGCACACGCTCGGGATTCCGACGACTGCCACCATCATGTACGGCCATTGCGAGACTGTAAAAGACCGGATTTCCCACCTCTCCATCCTGCGGTCCATCCAGGACGATACCCGGGGCTTCACCGAGTTTGTCCCGCTCTCATTTGTGCATATGAATACCCCCCTGTTCCGGAAAGGTCTTGCACGGCCGGGAGCAACAGGGCGTGAAGATTTGCTGATGACTGCCGTGTCGCGGTTGTACCTTGACAATATCGATCACATCCAGGTCTCCTGGGTGAAAACCGGGGTGAAGATGGCCCAGATCGGCCTTATGGCAGGCGCGGATGATCTGGGGGGTACGATGTATGAGGAGAGTATCTCGAAGGGTGCGGGGGCTGTGAACACCGATTATCTCGATCCTGCCGAGATGGAACGTGTCGCTTTGGATATCGGGAGAACGCTGCACGAGAGGGATACCCTCTACCGGGTTGTCTGACATAAGTGATTCATCCTGTTTGCAGGAGATTTTCCTTTTAAGGGAGGAACCTGGTGGGGCACGATGCGACGAATCAGGGTAAGAGCTGAAAAGCAGGCTGAGATCGAGGAACTGATCGGGGATTACCGTACCTACGCTCCAGGCTCAGCGATAATGGGAGTTCCTGATCGTGCCGGGCTGTCCCTGATTTGAAGAGGGAACCGTCTGATTTCGTTCCCATCAACCCGGAAGGAAGAGGGAGCTGCTTCGAAAGAATCCTGATCATTTGGAATAGAAGCCGGGATCGAACAGGTCAATGCGCTGGTCATCCGTGAAGGGGTATAGGCTAAAGGAGCATCATGTAGACGGATAATCCCGCATGACTGGGGACCCAGATGATAAGATCGTTCCTCTCTCATGGTTATCATTCAGCATCGCGGTGCAGATACAAGGGGAATAGCAGAATGGTGGAGCTATTCCGGGGGATGATGCCTTTGTAGTTGGTTTATAATCAGGCATCGTTCCAGGAAAAATCGGAAGGAACATTTTTTTCAATCGTGTGGTTTCAGGAGCTTGACAATACGCTCCCCAATCTCTTCGGCTCTCCTGAGCGCCCGGGTGTCTTTCATAATATCCCCCTCGAGGTAGCCTTTACCTCTCACCCAGCCGAGATAGGAGAATTCGTGGGAGTTTAAAAATCCTTCAATGGTCTCGATCGTACGGGCACCACCCTTGTTGGCACAGACCGCTACCGCCACCGCCTTTCTGCCAGCCAGTTTCCGGTGATGATAGAGCGAGTAGCTCCTGTCGATAAAATTTTTGAGATGACCGCAGACATCGAAGTAATACGTCGGGGAGCCGATCACGAGGACCTCGGCATCGATCACTTTCTGCATGATCTCTCCCCAGTCATCGTTCTGCACGACACACCAGTCCTTCTCCTTGCATTTCTCACACCCGAGGCAGGGACTAATCTTCTTTCCTGCAAGGGAGATAAACTCGGTCTTCAATCCTGACTTCTCACAGGTTTCAAGCACTGCCCTGACGAGAAGAGCGGTATTTCCGTCTTTCCGCATGCTCCCTGATATGCCGAGAACCGTCATATTCGTCTCTTGGGTTTTAGGATATATTGAGTGTTGTGATGGTTACATCAAGGCCTGTTTTTGAAAATGCGGATCTAATCCTCTTTTCCGGATTCGACTTAAAATATGCGAGATGTGATCGGCAATGGCAGTCGCTGCAGCCGAAACCAGGGACCGGGTCCCGGGCAAGGAGCCCAGCGATCCGGCATTCATCGGTCTTCACTGTTGTCAAAGCGCAGGCTACAGCACTGAGCCTGAATTCCGGGTGCACAAGGAGATGATCGATATGCCAGTGAGGGGATCGTATCCCTTCCCGTTTGACCCTGATATGACGGGCTACGCGAGCAAGACCTCCCTGACCCTGGGCGGATCCGGTATACACATGCCAGCCCCGGAAAAACGCCACCTGCCCCAGGGCTCCGACTTCCACAGTGCAGGATATGTTCCGGAATACCAGGCAGTACACACCTTTATGCATATCCGCTCTTCAGAAGTTGCAGTGCAGCCGAGATGTGGAGTCTCCCTTCGGTGCGAACCGGAGTGCCGTGTCCGGGATAGAGACCTTCCACTGCTAACGTGTCCAGTCTCGCGATAGAATGGGCGAGTGCAGTTTTATCCCCCCCCGGGAAATCGAACCGTCCGAAACCACCATCGCAAAAGACCGTGTCACCCGATATCAGGAACTGCTCTTCTTCCGAAAACAGGCAGATGCTGCCGGCAGTATGTCCCGGGGTATGGATGACTTTCAGGGGTCCGACCTGGTCTCCTTCCGAGAGGAGGCGTTGTGCGGCAATGCCAGGAGACCGGGCACCGAAATGAAGCGAGAGACTCAGGTGATCCTCAAGGAGGCCAGGAGCATCGAGGTGGTGAATGGCTACTTCTGAGTTGCATAAGTGGGCTATCTCCTTCACATGTGCAGTGTGATCGTAGTGGCAGTGCGTGAGCACGATCGTCTCGATCTCCTCCCTGAATGGATGGATGGCAGAGGGCAGGACACCGGCATCGATGAGAATAGTTCCGACAAGGTACGCATTCGCCACGAACCCTCTTCCCGGGATCCAGGTGACTGGCATGCATAACTAATAAGTGGCACATCTTACATGTGTCTTATGCGTACCCTGATCCAGGAGTGTATTTCCGGGATTCCAACGATTGTGGAGGCGGCAGCGCGCCAGGAAGGTCAGAATCCACGGGATTTTGCCCGTGCGGTAGCCCGGGGACATGTCGTGATCCCTGCGAATCCCGTGCGCCCGCATCAGATGAGTGCCATCGGGGAAGGATGCAGGGTGAAGGTCAATGTCAATGTCGGGACTTCCGGAGAGAGGTGCGATCCGGCACTCGAGAGAGAGAAAGCCCAGGCCGCCATCGCAAATGGCACCGACACGCTCATGGACCTCTCCACGGGGGGGGATCTCGAATCGGTCCGGAAGATGATCCTCTCCTTCAATGTTCCGGTAGGCACGGTCCCCGTCTACGAAGCCGTCCGGAGGGCAGGCAGTGCCATGGATCTGAGTGCGGACCTCCTCTTCACCGTGATCCGGGAGCATTGCAGACAGGGAGTAGACTTCCTCACGCTACACTGCGGGGTGAACAGGGAAGCCCTTGCCGCGCTCAAATCAGACCCGCGTATCCTTCCTGTGGTGTCCAGGGGAGGTGCCTTCCATGTGGCCTGGATGGAGCAGTCCGGTGAGGAGAATCCTCTTTTTTCAGAGTTCGATTACCTCCTCGAAATTCTGGCCGAGCATGAGGTGGTGGTGAGCCTTGGAGACGGGATGCGCCCGGGATGTCTCCAGGATGCTGATCGGCATGCAAAGACCGTGGAATACCTGAACCTGGGCCGGCTGGCAAACCGGGCTCTCAATGCAGGGGTCCAGCGGATGATCGAGGGTCCCGGCCACCTCCCGTTCGACCAGATTGGCTATAATGTCCGGATGATCAAGGAACTTACGAATGAGGCTCCGCTCTACCTGCTCGGTCCGCTGGTGACCGACATTGCTCCGGGTTATGACCATATGGTCGCAGCGATCGGTGGAGTTGAAGCATGCAGGCACGGGGCCGATTTCCTCTGCATGGTCTCTCCAAGCGAGCACCTGGCGCTCCCGCTGGTGGGAGACATCGTTGAAGGTACCCGGGCTGCAAAGCTCTCCGCCCATATCGGCGATCTCATAAGGGGAAAGGAAGGCTTCAAAATGCCGCGCGAAAGGCAGATGGCGGATGCCCGAAGGAGGCTTGACTGGAAGGAACAATTCGCCCTCGCCCTCTTTCCTGACGCCGCCCTTTCGATCCATGCAAGAGACGGAGATCTGGATACGTGCTCCATGTGCGGGGATCTCTGTGCCGTCAAGATGATGCAGGAGATGTTTAAGACAAAGAGATAATCCTCACAAAGGTTTCCGATCTCCTAATATCCTGGTCATAATCCAGTATGATCGAACCTTATCACCGCTGGAGGACAGCTACCCCTCACAGGGACCAGGAATGGGCACGGACGGGGGGTTCACCAAGACCAGGAATGAAAGGGGGGATTAAACATGGGCAAGGGACGGGGAATGAGCAGGATCCCGGGTAGATCAGGGGCCTTATTCCCTGCCTCTTTGAGTCTCGAGGATACGGCATGCCAATAGTGCTGCGTTCTCTCCGTTATCAATCCCGACGCAGGCAACAGGCACCCCTTTCGGCATCTGGACGATCGAGAGAAGGGCATCGAGACCCATCAGTTTCCCGCTGACGGGAACACCGATCACCGGTCTTTCGGTCTTCGATGCGACAACCCCGGGAAGTGCTGCAGAAAGCCCTGCGATTGCGATAAATACTCTGCAATCGCTCTTTTTCACATATTCATCAAGCACATCAGGATCCCGGTGTGCAGAGATGATACGGACCTCGTAGCTGAGACCGTGCTCTTCCAGGACTGCCGCGGCCTTTTCCACAATGGCCGCATCTGAGGCCGATCCACTGAGAATGGCTACTTCGACCATTGATTCGCCATCCACACTTATATCCCGTCATTATAAAAATACTATGGACTGATAAAATGGAAAAAGAACCTCTCCTGATGCTTCCCGGGCCAGTCCCGGTGCCCGAACGGGTCCGGATGGCAATGGTGCGGCAGGCCATCAACCACCGCGGGGCAGAGTTCGGTGCCGTCTATGCAGACTGTGTCCGTGTCCTGAAAGAGTCCTTCGGAACGAAAAATGATCTTTTTGTGATCAGCGGCTCCGGCACCGCAGCCATGGAAGCAGCGGTGGCAAACTTCGGGGGCGGGCTGACCATCGCCTGCCTTGAGAACGGTAAATTCGGCGAACGGATGTTCAAGATCGCCCAGCGGTACGGCACAGCCAAGCTGGTTCGGTCGGAATGGGGCACCCCCCTCGATCTGGCAGCGCTTGAGCAGGAGCTTGCAGAGGGTGCTGGGATGGTAACGCTGGTGCACAACGAGACCTCTGCAGGGATCAAAAATCCGGCAGAGAAGGTCGGGAGGCTCGCGAGGAAATATGACGCACTCTTCGTAATGGACGGGATCACTTCGATCGGGGGAGACGAGGTGTATGCCGATGCATGGGGGGCAGATATCGCAGTGGTAGGCTCCCAGAAATGCCTGGCTGCCCCGGCAGGCCTCTCGGCCATTTCGGTAAGCAAACGGGCATGGGAACGGCTCTCTGAGAGGCGCCCCTACTACCTGGACCTTGCCGCTTACCGAAAGAGTGCCTCTGCAAAAGTGATGGAGACCCCGTATACCCCTGCAGTTCCCCTCTTCCTCGCGCTCCGCGAGGCATGCCTGCTTATCGAAGAGGAAGGGCTTGCCACGAGGATTGCGCGCCACAGGAAGCTGTCTCAGGCGGTCAGGAGTGCGGTTTCCGCATGGGGACTCGACCTCTTCCCGAAAGTCGACGAGGATCACACTTATTCAAACACAGTCACTGCAACCTGCCTTCCCAGGGGAGTGGAAGACAGCACATTCCGTGGAGCGATCAAGAAGATGGGGATTGAGATTGCTGGTGGCCAGGATTATCTCAAGGGAAAGATCTTCAGGATCGGTACGATGGGGGCAACAGGTGCTCCGGAAATCCTTGGGACGCTCTCTGCGGTCGAGCACGCGCTTGCAAAGCATGGCGTACGGCTGGCCGGAAACGGGGTCAGGGCTGCCGCTGAGGTACTGGGATGAAGATCGGGATTGCCGATACAACCTTTGCAAGGGTGAACATGGGCGGGATAGCCGCTGATGAACTGAAAAGAAATGCCAGTGTCACTATTGAACGGGTGACCGTACCCGGGATAAAAGATCTTCCCGTTGCATGCAAAAAGCTGATAGAGGAGCGGCGCTGCGGCCTTGTCATGGCCCTTGGAATGCCGGGTGGAAAAGAGAAGGACAGGATGTGTGCCCATGAGGCATCAACCGGCCTGATCACCTGCCAGCTCATGACCAATACCCACATCATCGAGGTGTTCGTGCATGAGGATGAAGCCAGAGACGACCGGGAACTCGCCTGGCTTGCCGAGCAGCGGACCCGTGAGCATGCGAAGAATGCCCTGAAACTCGCATTTTACCCCCAGGAAATGACGAAGGAGGCAGGAACAGGGCAGCGGCAGGGATTTCCCGATGCCGGTCCCGCACGAAGGTGAATGAAGTGGCATTCGTTTATGAATTATCAGTGGGAGATATAGAGAGAGGAGAACTATGAAAGTGAAACTCGGTTTCGTGGTCTCGGAATTCAACCGGGATATCACCTACATGATGGAAGTGGAAGGGAGGGAACACGCCTCGTTCCTTGGCGCCGAGGTGATCGATTGCATGTACGTTCCGGGGACCTATGACATGCCCCTGGCCGTGAAAAGGATGCTGAAGAAGGGAGTGGTCGATGCGGTCGTCACCATCGGCTGCGTCATCGAGGGTGCTACTCAGCACGATGAGATTGTGGTCCAGCACGCTGCCAGGAAGATCATCGATCTCTCCCTCGAATTCGAAAAACCGGTCACCCTTGGCATCTCCGGGCCGGGTATGACGCGCCTGGAGGCAAGCGAGCGTATCGATTATGCGAAACGCGCCGTTGAATCCGCCGTAAAAATGTGCCAGAGATTGGCATGAGAGAGCTCTCGAATATTATCTCCGGGATCGCTCCCTCTGCAACCCTCGAAATCTCTGATAAAGCACGGCAGATGCAGCGGAATGGTATTGATGTCATCAGCCTCTCGATAGGAGAGCCGGACTTCGATACCCCTGCCCATATCAAGGAGGCCTGTATCCAGGCACTCAGCCGCGGGGAGACGCATTATGCTCCAAGCAATGGAATTCCGGAGCTGCTCTCAGCCATCTCACGAAAGACGGAGCAGGAAAACAAGATACCCTGCACCACCGGGCAGGTGATCGTCACCTGCGGTGCCAAAGATGCCATCTATGATGCCATGGTCGCGGTGCTGAACCCCGGGGATGAGGTGATCATCCTGGATCCGTCGTGGGTATCGTACGAACCGTGCGTACGGATGGCCGGGGGAAAACCCGTCCATCACCTGCTCAATTCAAAGACATTCCAGGTCGATGAGTCTGTTCTCGATAAGATCACCGGAAAGACAAGGATGATCGTGATCAACTCGCCGTCAAATCCATCAGGGGCGATCCTGAACCGTTCCTCGCTTGGTATTATCGCTGACATGTGCGAGGATTATGACCTTATCCCACTCTCAGATGAGATTTACGAAAAGCTGATCTATGGCAGGGAACATATATCCCTTGGCTCGATCCGGGATATGGCGGAGCGGACCATCACCGTGAACGGATTCTCCAAGGCATATGCCATGACGGGATGGAGGCTGGGCTGGGCTGTTGCGCCTCAGGCGATCATCAACCAGATGTCCAAGGTGCAGCAGCATTCGATCAGCCACCCGACAACGTTTGCTATGTATGGCGGGGTAGCCGCCCTTGCCTGCGACCAGTCCTGTGTCGAGACGATGCGAAAGGAGTTTCACCGGAGAAGGGATTATCTTGTCCAGGAGCTGCTCCTGATGGGCTATACTGTCGCTCCTGCCGAAGGAGCATTCTATGCCTATGTGAATACCGGTGGAGATGATATCGGAACTGCACGGAAATGGCTTGAGAAGGGGCTCGTGGCAGTTACCCCCGGGTCTGCATTCAATACACCAGGATGGCAAAGAATTTCCTATGCGACCTCCATGGGCCACCTCCAGGAAGCGGTGCGACGCATCAAAAGCCTCACCTGATCGCGGGTCCTTTCTCTCTGCACCCCCCTCTTTCAAACATCAGCCACCAGAACGATGAATATCCCTTTTTTGTGGAAAGAAGCGGGGAAAGGGGTAACAATCAGTGCTGTCGGCCAAGGTCGGGGCGGCTCCGCTTCCATTTTCGTTTCATCCTCCTTACGGAGCGTTCCTTCCCAATGACACTGCGAAGGAGAGATAAGGAATGGAATGCCATCTTGATCCAGGTATAGTATATCAAGTGCAATGCCTGCTCGTAGGGGAAACGGCTGCCAGGGAGAACTATCATGATCACCATCTACAAGACCGCTGGGAAAAATGGTCTGGACACCATTACTACCTACGAGAGCGGTGCCTGGGTGCACGTGGTCAGTCCAAGCCAGGCCGAGATCGAAGATCTGGTCTTGCGTTTCAGCATTCCCCCCGACTTTTTTACCGATCCGCTCGATGTTGATGAGAGGGCCCGGATCGAACGCGAGGAAGGGAACACCCTGATCGTCCTCCGGACACCCCGCCGTGAGGCTTCAGAGGCAGACATCCCCTTCACCACGCTTCCAATCGGTATCATTCTCACGCAGGGGCTTGTCATCACGGTCACCCTGACCGAGGTCGACGTGGTCCAGGAGTTCCTGAACGGAAAGGTTCGGAACTTTTCGACTGAGAACCGGACCCGTTTTGTACTCCTCCTCTTCCTCCGAACATCACTGATGTTCCTCCGGTATTTGAAGGATATTAACCGGACAACCGCAGCTATTGAGAATGACCTGCACAAAGCACTCAGGAATGTGCAGCTGATCAGGCTGCTCAACATGGAGAAGAGCCTGGTGTTTTTCATCACATCCCTCAGGTCGAATGCCCTGATGCTCGAGAAGTTCAATACCTCGGGTTGCATGAGGATGGACGATGACGACCGTGATATCTTTGAGGAGGTGGTGATCGAGAACAAGCAGGCGATCGAGATGGCAAATATTTACACCAGCATCCTGACCGGCACCATGGATGCTTTTGCCTCCATCATCTCGAACAATCTGAATGTGATCATCAAGCTCCTTACCACCGTCACTATCATCCTGATGATCCCAACCCTTGTGGCGAGCATCTACGGGATGAATGTCGAACTTCCCTTCCAGCACAGCCCGTATGCCTTCCTTGTCGCAATAGCGTTCTCGATTATCGCGTCAGTGATAGGGATTGTATTTTTCTGGAGGAAAGAGTTCTTTTAAAGGCTCTTTTGAGCAATAATCTCATTTCCCGGCAGGATCCATACAGAGAATGGTTTCCAAGGGGGGAATGTTGATAGACTTTCACATCAAAAATTATCCCCGATTCATATGAAAGGGATGCTACCATTCCTCCTCTTTCGCCCTGACACATTTTTCAGTGAGCGGATGAATGTGCCCGAGGACCTGAAAATCCCCGGAATAATTGCGGTGATTGGTGCAATCATCTCGGCAGCTGGAGCTTACCTGGCGTCGGGGGTATATTCAGGTCTGTTCTCTGCTGCGGCAGGAGAGGGAATGGCCCCGGTGATGGGGGCTGTCAGTGCACTCTCGGCCTTTTTTGCCTTTCTCATCCTCTGGTGGATCATCTTTGCAGGGTTATTTTATCTCCTCTCCATGGTGTTTTCAGGGAGCGGCACGTTCAGGAGAACCCTCGAATTCACCGGATATGGTCTTGTTCCGGTCATCATAGGGTTGATCATCTCCGCCCTCGTCTCCCTGTATTACCTCCCCATGGTGGAAGTGCCGGTCATCTCGAATATCCAGGACCCGGCCGCGGTGCAGCGTTTCATGAATGATATTCTGATGGACCCGGCATTCCGGGAGTATACCCGGATCTCGGCTGTAATATCGGTCATCTTTCTTGCATGGAGCGCAAACCTCTGGATTTTTGGCATGAAGAACGCACGAAGCCTTTCCGTTCGTAATGCAATCATCGTTGTCCTGATACCGGTCATCATTTTTGCTATCTATACCCTCTACATGGCGTTTATCGGGATGCCTTTCCTGGGAGGTCCATGATGAAAAGAGGCATTTTCCTGATACTGTTAGGGTTGATCGCCTGCTGCCCTCTTGTTTCACTTGCGGGTGCCCAGCAGATTGGAGAGGGTGCAGCCCAGGTCACCGTCTCGGGCGTTGAAATCAATCCCGGAGTCTTTTTTGAGGGAGATACCGGGATTATCACGATAGAGATAGTAAATAACGGGCAGGAGAGTGTTGCAATAAGGAGGGCAACGATGTATGACGCAGACATCTCCATCCTGTCCAGTTCCTATGACACAACGACAACGGTTGGTGCAGGCAACCGGATGCAGTTTACCTTCACCATCAAGGCGGATGTCCCCCCCGGAATTTATTATCCCAGTTTCTCTCTTGACTTCCGCGATGCCGGGTACCTCCGATATCCCGTCCAGATCCGGGTCGAGAACGATCCCCTTGAGATCTCCGTCCTGAATAAGCCTGACACGTACAGTGCCGGAAGGAAGGAACAGATCGATATCATGGTGGGCAACCCGAGGGATAATAGCGTCGGGAGTGTGATCGTCCACTTCCACGGGACTTCACTCGACCCGGCCCCCTCAAGTTATTTTATCGGAACCCTCGACCCTGACAAGGCCCAGAAGATCTCCTTCAATATCACTCCGGAAGAGCGGACCGTTCTTGAAATCGTTGTCGATTATAAAAACGGGATCAATCCACACTCAGCTGTGGTAACGCTCCCGATCATCTTTGGAGAGTCGAAGAGACAGGCCGATCCTATCCTCTCGAACATCCTTGTCGAGTATGAGAGCGGGAAGTACACCCTTACCGGGGATGTCACCAACGCTGGTCTTGAAGTGGCTAATTCGGTAGTCCTCTCTGCCGGCGAGGGTGCAGAACCGGTAAATCCTTACCGGGAGTACGTGGTAGGCTCTCTCCAGCCGGATGATTTCTCCAGCTTTGAGCTCACCTTCCTTGCCGAGAATACCAGCAAGGTTCAGGTCACTGTCAATTATCGTGATGTTGACGGCAATCCCTACCAACGGTCAACACCCGTGGTCATCCCTCCGAAAAACAATGCAAATGAGGGGTCACCTGGCATTGCCCCTGCCATGATCGCTGTCATCCTTGCATCGGTTGCTGTTATGGGGGGAGCGATCTGGTACTCATGGAAGAAGCGATAAATCCGGAGTGCAATGGAGACACAATCATCCGGTTCCGTGAAGTGACGAAGGTATACCCGCTTCCCGGTGGGGATGTGGTGGCGCTCGACAAGGTAAGCCTTGACATCAGGGAGGGGGATTTTATTGCCATCATGGGGCCTTCAGGCTCGGGCAAATCTACCCTTCTCAACCTGATGGGCTGCCTCGATACACCGACTGCAGGAACCCTTTGTATCAGAGGTAGAAACATTCTCGGGATGAGCGATGAAGATCTGACGGTTCTGCGGAGGGACTATCTCGGGTTCATCTTCCAGCAGTTCAACCTCCTGCCGCTGCTTACCGCTCTTGAGAATGTGCAGTATCCTTTGATCCTCAAAACAGGGAGCCGGGAATGCATGGAACGCTGCAGGGAAGTACTGAAGGCCATGGATCTTGACGAGTCCCTGTTCTTGCATAAACCGAGTGAGATGTCCGGCGGGCAGCAGCAGCGGGTCGCCATAGCGCGCGCTCTGGTCAACGACCCGGAGATCCTCCTTGCCGATGAACCGACCGGCAACCTCGATTCAAAGACCGGTGCGGCAATCATGCATCTCCTCGATGATCTCAACAGGGACCGGGGAAAGACGATCATCATGGTCACCCATGATCCTTCGATAGCAGAATACGCCCACCGGGTCATACGGATCGTTGATGGAAAGATATCATGAGCATCTGGCAATGCCATGGATCAGGAAGAGGTGGCTGGCAACCATGCATTCCCTGATGTTCTTTGAGCTTGCACGGAGAAACGTCCGGCTCCACTGGCTCCGCTCGCTCCTTGCCATCCTCGGTATAATAATCGGTGTCGTGACCATCGTATCCATGGGGATTCTTGGGAACAGCCTGGTCCTTGCTATCTCCGACAGTCTCTCAACAGTCGGTGATTCTGTTATTGTAACTCCCCATGTGGGCGGCATGGGATTTGGAGGGGGATCGCAGTCCTCAAACCTCCTCTCTGACCGCGATGTGGAACAGATCAGGCGTGCAGCTGCCCCTCATGTCGCCATTCCTGTTTACTCGGGGAGTTCCCGGATGAAGATCGGATCAGAGGATACGGTGGGGACGATATATGGCCTCAAACCGGATGACATCCCTGTCCTGCTCGAGGTTGAACAGGGGTCCTATCTCAGGGGAGCCTCAGGTGCCATGGTGGGGGCGACATTTGCCGAAGAGAACGATATCAAGGTCGGATCCCGTATCAGTCTCGGTGAAAGGGGATCCGTCAGGGTGGTCGGCATCCTGAAAGAACGCGGAATGGGGTTTGACATCAACCCGGATTTCGGTATTGTGGTGGACGACCAGTGGTTCAGCCAGGCGTTCGGGCAGGATGAGTATAACCAGGTCATCGTCAAGGTGAACGATCTGAATGAGATTGAGGAGGTCAAGGACTCCATCGACCGTACGATGAACCGCAAGGAAACAGTGGTCGATGTGATCGATACGAGGGCAATCCTTGAAACGATCCTCACGACATTCGGCCAGATCTCTACATTCACCACCGTCATTGGCGGGATATCCCTTATCGTTGCAGGAGTGAGCATCCTGAACATCATGTTGATGTCAGTCACCGAGCGGATAAAAGAGATTGGGGTTATCAGGAGCATCGGAACGCAGAGAAAAGAGGTGTTGCGCATGTTCCTGTATGAAGCGCTTATTCTCGGGCTGATTGGGAGTTTTATTGGGGGTGCTCTCTCGATCATAGGCGGTTATGCCGTGAGTATGGTGATGCTTCAGACCACCGAGTACCTCTTTGTGCCTTCCAGTCTCGTCTATATCGTGTATGGGGTTGGATTCGGCCTTGGCACAAGCCTCATTTCAGGATTATACCCTGCATGGAAGGCTGCGAACCTGAATCCAATCGAGGCACTCCGTCATGAGTGAAAATCACCCCCGGGAGTACCTGTGACAGGATTGAAACAGGGGACCTGAGGGAATGCGGTGGGAATCAGACTCCTCATTCCCGGGGGGCTCGCAGCGGTAACAGTGGTGATATTACTGGTTTTTCCGGCAGTAATGGTTCCTGACATAGGCATAGTCGCGCCTTTGGTCAGCCAACGCTCCCTGTAAAAGGATCTCATGCCCCCCGCTATCAATGCCATGGACGAAACCAATGAACGTCCCAAAAATGCCAGATAAAAAAAGAGCATGTCCTGCCATTTGTAGATTACCGGATAGAAGATCACTTCAAAGCGATTCGCTTTAAAAAATATCGCTGAGATGGCTGAACCGCCATTCCATCCTCTTTTTACCTGAATGAAGACCTCCTTTTCGCAATAAGTGCTATAGGAGAATTGGATCAAACCGGGAGAATCGATGAGAAAAAGGGAGATTACCAGTTCATAACAAGCGACTTTGTCCGTGTATAGGAATAGTATGCAGAGATTCCATTCTCCCGCCCCAGTCCGCTCTCTTTCACGCCGCCAAACGGGATTTCCGGCGGGACAGTGAGGTGACGGTTCACCCAGACCACACCAGCCGCAACGGAAGAGAACACCTCGTGGACAACGGAAAGGTCATGCGTCCATATCGAGGCCCCAAGACCGTATGGCGTGGAATTAGCTTTTGATATCGCCGCTTCAAGATCATCGACCGGCACAATGGGCAGCACCGGTCCGAACACCTCCTGTTCCAGGAGGACGCACTCCGGGACCGTGTCGGTCACGAGGGTCGGTGCATAGAAGTATCCTTTTCCATGGATATCCCCGGACAGAACGTTTCCTCCGGTAAGAATAGTGCCCTGTCCCTTCTTTTCTACGGTATTGACAAAAGAGATCACGTCATCCAGTTGAGGCTTTCCGGACAACGGGCCCATGTCACTCCCTGGATCCAGACCGTTCCCCACCCTGATCGCCTCCACCTTGTTCTTCAGTCTTGCAACAAACTCTTTTGCTATATCGTGGTGCACATACAGCCGTTTTACCGCGGTGCAGGTCTGGCCGGCATTGTAGAACCGTCCCTTTATGACCCCGGCAACTGCCTTCCCGATATCGGCGTCCTTCCAGACAATCATGGGATCGGACCCCCCGAGTTCAAGGGAGAGATCCTTCAGCTGCGACCTGGCGAGTTCCTGAATCCTGTACCCGGTTGCCCTGTCCCCGGTAAATGAGAGCTTCCTGATGGCAGGATGTCTGGCTATTCCTTCCCCTACCACCTCGCCTTTTCCAGTAACCACGTTCAGTACCCCAGGCGGGAGTCCGGACCGTTCAAGCAGCATTGCAAGGGAGAGGCAGGTGAGCGGGGCAGTGGAGGAGGGCTTGAAGACGAGGGTATTTCCTGCAAGGAGAGCCGGTGCCACTTTCCAGCCCATTATGATGGCGGGCATGTTCCATGGAATGATAGCCCCACACACCCCGATAGGCTCTCGTCTCACCATGGCATCACCAAGAGACCCAAGGCCTATAAAATCACCCTGCACGGCACCCGATATCCCGGCGAAATACTCAAGGATATTGGCAAACCCCCTGATCTCGTCCACAGCATCCCGGAGCAACTTTCCCTGCTCCATGGTAAGCAGCCTGGCGAGTTCCTGATGCTGCTCCCGGACATTTCCTGCAGCCCGATAGAGGATCATCCCCCTTTCCCTGACGGTCTTTTTTGCCCATGTGTCAAAGGCAGCCTGGGCAGCGCTGACCGCATCATCCACCTCGTGGAGTGTTCCCGCGGGGACCTGGTCGATCACCTCCCCCGTTGCAGGATTGATCACTGGAATCCAGCGCTCATCTGCAGAGGATACCTCTTTTCCTCCGATCCTCATCTGCATGCAAGAGGGTATACGTTCATCCTATTTACCGTACCGGGAGAGGCACCGATGCAGACTGCAATGATCGCAGGAACCATTTTACACCCCTAATTCTATATCCGAGCTGAGGTGTGACTGTTGAGGATAGGGATGCTCGGGGATACCCATGATCATCTTCCCCATCTCAAAAAAGCGGTGAAGGTGCTGAATCGGGAGGCTGCAGATCTGTATCTCCACACCGGAGATTATATCTCCCCGTTCGTGATACCGATACTGGCTACCCTGAATGGGAAAGTTCACGGGGTGATCGGGAATAATGACGGTGATCATGTTCTCCTCCGGCAACGATGCAGTGAGACCAGCACAGTCACTATCGCCGGCAGTTTTACCGAGTTCCACACTGACGGGGTAAGGATAGCTCTCCTGCACGGCCATGAGGGTGCCATTCTTGACGTCCTTATCGAGAGTGGATTATACGATGTCGTGGTGCATGGGCACTCGCACCGGGCAGGTATTGCCGAGAAAGGCCCTACCCTTGTGATCAATCCCGGGGAAGTATGTGGATACCTGACAGGATCTTCCACCTGTGCCATGTACGACACTAAACACAGGGAAGGCAGGATCATCCGGATCTAAAATCGGGGAAATAGATCAGGTTCATAGGTGATTACAACCAACAATTCCATTCATGCACAGAAGGTACGGGATTATCGTCGGATTCCTTGTTTTTCTGGTAATTGCATTAATTCCGCTGGATCCCGTGACCTTTCCTTATCCCGCTCAGCTCGCAGCAGCAGTGACCGGTCTGATGGTGGTCTGGTGGATCACTGAGGCAATTCCGCTCTACGCTACCGCACTTGTTCCCCTGGTCCTGTTCCCGATCCTTGGGATCCTTTCGCCCAAAGAAGCAGCGGTCTCCTATGCGGATCAGACTGTTTTCCTGTTCATGGGCGGGTTCTTAATCGCCGCGGCCATGATGCGGTGGAACCTTCACCGACGAATCGCCCTCAATGTGATCAGCCTTGCCGGTTCGGGAACAAAGAAGCTCGTGCTGGGATTCATGGTTGCTACTGCGTTTATCTCGATGTGGATCTCCAATACAGCCACTGCGATGATGATGATCCCAATTGCACTCGCCCTCGTCTCGACCCTTCTCCCGGGGGTCTTGACCGATAAAGGCGGTGAACAGAGTGGTGAGCGACAGTTTGCTACCTGCCTTCTCCTTGGAGTCGCTTATGCCGCCACCATCGGTGGAATCGCAACGCTCATCGGCACTCCGCCAAACGGGATTCTTGTCGCCCAGTTATCGAGCATTTTTCCTGCTGCTCCAGAGATTGATTTCTTCTCGTGGATGATTTTTGCAGTGCCGTTTATGGCCATATTCCTGCTTATCGCTTGGTTCTGGCTGACATCGGTCACCCACCGGCATATGCCAAAGGTGATATCAGGAAGCAGGGATATGATCGGGCATGAGCTGAGCGATCTCGGCCCGCTCAAATCAGGAGAGAAATGGACACTCCTGATTTTCCTTTCTGTCGCCCTCGCATGGATATTCAGGACCCCGAAGGAGATTGGCTCTCTGGTAATACCGGGAATTACCACCTATATTCCCGGGATCAACGATGCCACCATCGCAATCTGCGGTGCATTGATCCTTTTCATGCTTCCCGTTGATGCCAGGAAAGGGATCTTCACCCTCGACTGGGAATCAGCGAAAGGAATACCATGGGGGATCCTCATCCTGTTTGGAGGAGGAATTTGTCTCTCGGAAGGAATTATTGCGAGCGGGCTTGCCGAGGTGATCGCCAATTCGTTCACCCTCCTTGCTGTGCTCCCGCTGATCGTGATTATTCTCCTCATCTCCCTCTTTATCACCTTTCTCAATGAGGTGGTCTCAAATACAGCAATGGCATCGATCATGATCCCGCTGATGGCAATCACATCGGTGTCGATGGGTATCAATCCGTTGATGCTGATGGTTCCGGCAGCCCTTGCCTCATCGCTTGGCTTCATGCTCCCGGTCGGAACACCTCCGAATGCGATAGCTTATGGGACAGGGTATCTGTCTACCAGGGAGATGGCCCGCGCGGGTCTTGCCCTGAATATCATCGGGTGTATCCTGATTACGGTTTTTATGACCCTGGTCATCCCCACCGTACTCGGAATCTCTCCTGAGCTCCCCGCCTGGGCTGTTATTCCCCAGAAGTGAACCGCGAGAGAGTCGCAGCCATAGCGGAGAGGAGGGAGGCAACCCATTCTTTCTGCAAAGCAGTTCCTGAATACCCCACAGAAAGGGTGAGGCAGTCACGGAAGGTCGAGGCGGCAAGGCAAAGTCCCGGTGGGTATTCAACCGGCCCAAGCATCCATGCATCCCTGACCGGGAGCCCATAGTCAACGATTCCTTCAGGGATAACACCCAGGTTGGTGAAGAAGGGATTTTTTCCGGAAAGCCCCGCCCGTGTCTTCTCTTCCATATCAGTCAGTTTGTTTTCCACCATCCGGAATCCATCGTTAAATTCACCCAGAAGAAGTATGGCAGCTCCAATCCCGGAATGACCCGATTTGCTTGAGGCCATCATGTCATGGATCTGGCCGAGAACATCGGTCGGATCAACATGATCCGGGATCATCACCGGTAGTTCGAATGCGACGGAAAAGTTAGAGAGAGCATGATGAAAGCTGAAAGACTGATAACGCCGCAGATCAATCGAGGTGAGCACAGGATTGCAGGTATTGGGGGGTGGCGGTGCCGTTTTGGTTAACGCGAGAATAAATGAAGCGAGGAGGAGGTCGTTGATTGTCACCGAACTATTATGGGCAAAATGACGAATAGAGGAGAATCCCGGTTGTCCAATGGTCTGTTTTACATACTGCCCCTCCCCGACATTCAACGATTCGAAGGGAATATTCCATGCCCCATTTCGGTTCCTAATCCGTCTGGCGGCGGTTGCCAGTTCGTCTCCTGAAAACAGGGAGAGGATGCTCTTCAGGGAGCGGTCGTGCGGGTTTCCCGGCGGGCGATTCATTTCTTTCCCTCTTCCGGAACCATACAAGCCTGCGAGGAGGCTCCCGAACGATTTCACCCCATATGCATCGGTCATGGTATGGTTGAACGATATGCAGAGCAGATCGGTATCTGATCGGATTAGTCGTATCCGGGCCATTGGACCCTTCAGGGGATCGAGCGGTGATCCAAGAAGGCTGGAAAGGGAGAGGTCCGGATGTGCGGTTGTGATTACATCCCACACGCGGGTATCCGACCCGGGGAAAGCAGGTTCAAAGCAGGGGGAGTCACCGGGGGTAAATTTTGCGGTTGTGAGGATTTCGGCTTCTAGAGCTTCCCGGACAGCACCTTGCAGTGCGGGAAGATCGAACCTTCCTTCAAATTGAATAACGAGGTGAATCATCTGGTCCCATATCATCTTTAATAAAAAGTTCCACTGGTCATTCACCGATGCCGGAATGCGCCAGTTGTCCCCTCCCTGCCCATGCCGATCTTCCGCTGCCTTCTGTTCAGCCACTGCGGGTACCTCCCATAGTGTAGTCTGGAGGATACATCAATCCCTTTGATGGGTTTACGCCAGATCTACCGGTTTTTTACCCATTATCCAAGAGCAATCAGACTCTATAATACGCTAAAGTATACAATAATGTATATATTTGTACAATACATACCGATATTCATGCAGACAAAAATCATCCTTGATGAAGAGGAGATGCCGAGGCGCTGGTACAACATCCAGGGGGATCTCCCATCACCTCTGGATCCTCCCCTCAATCCTCAGACCAAGAATCCTGCAAGCCCTTCCGACCTGGCACCGATATTCCCCATGGAGCTGATAATGCAGGAGATGAGTTCTGATCGATACATCGATATCCCCGGGGAAGTACAGGACGTTCTCCGGCTCTGGAGGCCGAGCCCGCTCTATCGCGCAACCCGGCTCGAGAAAGCTCTGAAGACCCCGGCAAAGATCTATTACAAGTGGGAGGGAGTCAGCCCGGCAGGAAGTCACAAGCCCAACACCGCGGTACCCCAGGCCTATTACAATATGAAAGAAGGGGTGGAGCGAATAGCCACGGAAACCGGGGCAGGTCAGTGGGGATCCGCACTTGCTTTTGCCACCATGTTGTATGATATCCAGTGTACCATTTACATGGTCCGGTCAAGTTATACCCAGAAGCCCTACCGGAAGTCCATGATGCAGGTATGGGGCGCCGAATGCATACCAAGCCCGAGCACGAAAACGAATGCAGGGCGCGCGATGTTGGAGAAAGATCCTGATACCCCGGGGAGCCTGGGAGTTGCTATCTCGGAGGCGGTTGAGGATGCAGCGACGCATTCAAATACGCACTACTCCCTTGGGTCCGTGCTCAACCATGTCTGTCTCCATCAGACAATTATCGGCCTTGAATGCCGTGCACAGCTGGCTTCGGTGGAATCGTATCCTGATATTGTTATCGGGTGTGTCGGTGGCGGATCCAATTTTGCCGGAGTATCGTTTCCCTTTGCAGGAGACAAGCTCACCGGGAAACACCCGGATGTCGAGATCATCGGCGTTGAACCGGCATCCTGCCCAACGCTGACCAAAGGGCTCTACGCGTATGATTATGGTGATGAGGCGGGTCTGACCCCTATCATGAAGATGTATACGCTCGGACACGATTTCATTCCCCCCTCCATCCATGCAGGAGGCTTGAGGTATCACGGCGATTCACCAATCGTGTCAAGGCTCGTCCATGACGGCGTGATGAAAGCGGTCTCTTACCATCAGAGTGAGGTATTTGACGCAGCCCAGACTTTTGCGAGGAGTGAAGGCTTCATCGTTGCCCCGGAGACCTCTCATGCGGTTAAAGCAGCGATCGATGAAGCCCTGAAATGCCGGAAGAGCGGTGAGGAGAAGACAATCCTGTTCAACGCATCTGGGCATGGCGATTTTGACATGTCGGCGTATGACGCATACTATTCAGGAAATCTGTCCGATTATGAATACCCGGACAGCCTGATAAGAGAAGCCCTCAGCAGGCTTCCGAAAGTCCCATGAGGATTACCCTCCTCCCCCTCTATATCCTTCAACAAGGTTCTCCTTACTCGTAGTTCTTGCATGACTTTCACTATTGGATTCCTGGTCAATCCCATTGCGGGAATGGGTGGGGCCGTCGGGCTCAAGGGGACCGACGGATTCCTGTCTGAAGCCATCAGGAGGGGAGCCCGACCGGAAGCAGGGAACCGGGCCCTGGTGGCACTGCGGAGACTCAAGGCAGCCCCCCTCCGATTCCTGAGCTGTTCGGGACCTATGGGCGAAGACGCTCTCGATGCTGCCGGAATCGCCGGATTTGAGGTGGTATATCAGACACCATACACCACTACCTCAGAAGACACTCGGAGTGCCTGTACACTATTCGAAGCACGTGGGATTGATCTGATTCTGTTCTGCGGAGGCGACGGTACAGCACGAGATGTGTATGATACGGTCCTTGACCGTATTCCCATACTGGGAATTCCGGCAGGAGTGAAGATGTATTCAGCCGTGTTTGCCATCACCCCTGAATCAGCAGCGGACATCATCCTCCACACCTCACGTTCGACCCTGCATATCAGGGATGCCGAGATAGTGGACGTGGATGAGGGAGCATACCGCGATGGAGATCTCAGGACCCAACTCCATGGTTATGCACGGAGCCTGTATCTGCCTGGACTGGTTCAGGGAACAAAACAGGTCCTGGAAGATCAAGATGAAGACCGGGCAAAAGAAGGCATCGGAAGGTTCCTTGCCGAAGTGATCCTGGGAACCCCCGATATTCTGTATCTTATCGGGCCGGGGAGTACCACAGGGGCGATAGCGCGGGAATTTGGATTGCCAAAATCTATCCTTGGATTTGATGCTGTAAAGCAGGGTAGGCTTGTTGCATCAGATCTGAATGAAGAAGAGATAATCCGGCTGTTGGCAAGTGAGAAAAAATCGAGGCTCATCGTGAGCATCATCGGCGCTCAGGGGGCTGTCCTTGGGCGAGGTACCCGGCAAGTCAGCCCTCGGGTAATCCGGATGATTGGGATCGAGAACATCATCGTTGTTGCTACCCCGCACAAACTGTCAGAGACCCCGCTCCTCTTTGTTGATACCGGGGATGAAGCACTTGACAGGGCTTTCGGGCCGTATATTTCAGTGATATCGGGATACCAGATCGCGCAGAGGAAGCGGATTGGGATGATGACATCTCTAGTTTGATTGTGGTAGATCCTCTCTCGGCAGCCTGTGACGTTTCTTTCCAATCAGATCAGAAAATTCACTCACTGCTAGGATGGAGATGAAGGGACCAGTTAGAGAATACTGGTAGGAGTGAGTATTCCACTGAAGAATGCCCGCCAGCCCGACCGCGCGATTTCCCTGAACTTATCAGATGATCCCGGGTCTACGGTAAACCGGAAGGATTGAGTTCTCCCATGTTGATAAGCAAAACCATCCGATAAAAAGATCACTTCTCCCTACAGGTGAAACGCCACATGCAGAACAGGTCTGCAGGATGGGGATCCGGGGGGGCAAAGAGACACTCAACAACAATTCGTTCGTCAATTTCCCGGGCAAAAGAGGTAAATTCAGCCCGGTGCATCTCCCTGCAGAAATACTCGGAGAGCCCCCTGCGAAGGCGAGCCTCCTGGGTTGGACAGGAAGGAACTCTGATGATCACTTCACCGGGTTTTTCTTCGATGTCGTAGTCTACAATAATCGCCCAGGGAAAAAGCTTCAGGGTCTTCACAAAACCACTGAGTCCCTTCTCGGTGATCCCAAAACGGTTCCTGATGTCCTTTGCAGCCATTGAGGCAACGCGGCCCCAGACCTTCTCGTTCAGCGACTCGGCAACGGGCTGGCCGAACTCATCGGTGCAATAGAGGAACCAGAAGGCATCAACGACGCGGTAGTGCCAGAGGAGGAACTCGAGGTATTCATGTTTCTCCTGCTTAATCATGTGGTCAAATCGTTCGAGGTTCATGAAATCATCTGTTCGATCAGAAGAATGAAAGAATCCATAACGATACCTTCAGGTGAGCCATCCCTTCCGGACCCATTCCGTATACTCATCTGGTCTCCAGTCGCGGTTCTGCTCCACGATACGTGCAAAAAAAGCCCGGTTCTTATTGATGGCAGCCGACTGTACGGGAAATTGCTCCTTTGTTCGTATAGCGCTGGTGAGCATCCCCCCGAGGTTCCGGGTTCTCTCCTCCGCCCTAAAGGTGGAGTCGGGATCATTCCCTGTTGCCACGCTGATCCCCTCAAGGGTGAGGATGCCAAGATAATTGAGGACATGGTTCAGGTACGAAACAACCTCTTCACCCCCGGAACTCCATGTTGTCGCAACGGCGCATCCATATTTCCCTGACAAGGTCTGGTAATGGATCGCATCAGCCAGCCGGTCGATGAACACCTTCATCTGCCCAGTGACATGATCGATATATACTGGCGAGCCGAGCACGATTCCATCGGCGTCAGCCATCCGCTCATAGAGAAATGGGAAATCATCGGTATGCACGCACTGGCCTGTCAGCGAACAACTCTCGCAAGCCGTGCAGGCTTCGATCCGGAGGCTGGTCAGGTCGACAAGCTCGGTCTCTGCCCCTGTTGCCGCGGCGCCGGCAAGAACCCATTGCAGGAGCTTGCGGGTCCGGCTCCTTATTTCGCGGGGGCTCCCGCTGATGCCGAGAATTCGGAGGTCCTCGCCAGGGCGGGTCATGCTCTGTATTATTGCCTGCACGGCACCTCGCTCCATGATCGCTCCTGCATGGTCTATTGAGCTCCGGGATTCTCCTGCCAAAGCCCGAACGCATTTCCTTCCGTGTCGGTGCAGATCGCGAGATAGCCATACCCTGGTACCAGTGTTTTTGGCACTATCATCGAGCCACCCAGTCTCGTCACCCTCGATGCGTACTCTTCGATATCAGGGACGCCAAAATAATTCATGATCCGCTGGTCCGGGCTCCCCCGTTTTCCCATACCCCCTCCGGTTGCCGGTTTTCCCTCGAGGTCCCGGGTCTCAATAAGGTAGAAATCGGGAAAACCGGGTGGAGCGGCGAAGGTCCAGCCAAAAAGCCCGGAATAGAATATTCTTGCCCGTGCAACGTCATCTGCCGGTACATCAAAGTGAACAATTGTCGGCATGCAGAATCACGAAGTGATACTCGTGCAGATCCGGTATTATGTCTTTCTCTCAATTCTCTTCAATTGTTGACTCCTGCCAGGTGATTGAAAAGCGGGATATTTCCTACCAGGAGACCTTGTAGTAGCCCTGATCGACAGGATTGCATCATCTCTTTCCAACTGCGGCACAGTAGAGAACAAACTCCTCCTCAATATCAACTCCCAGCAGTTCAGCCATGAGTTTGTCATCGAAAGCCCCGATCGCACAGGCCCCGCAGCCCACCTGCTCTGCAGCAAGATAGAGATTCTGGCAGACATGGCCGGCATCGAGGTGGACCAGCCGGTATGCCCGTTCGGAATACCTCCAGGCCATCCGGTAGATGATGGTCGACCAGAGGAAGGTGACCGCAGAAGAACGGATAAAAGCCTGTCCAAGACAGGCTGCCATCACTTTATCGGTGATTGTAAGGCCTGAATCGATCTCGATGAGCGAATGGGAGAACGGTACATACCGATAAAGGCCGGGGCGAAGGGTGGTCACTCTGTTGATGAGCAGGTAGGTCTCTAGCGCATGCCGTCCTCCTGCAGAAGGAACGTTTCTCAGCGTATAAAAAGGATCCACGACCTGTACGATACCCTGGGAACACCAGAGGAGGTAGGTCAGCTCTTCGATGCTGAGAGGTTCTTTGCGGTAATGGCGAAGAGAGCGCCTTGTCTCGATGGCCTTGCGGAGATCCATCGGGGGAACGGTTATGGTACCGGGTTTGGGCAGGGGGATATACTGTGCACCTTTAGGAACAGGTTTTGCGAGTGGGGGGGGTGTTTTTTTCAGGTTCTGGTCAGAGGGAGACAGGTGATCGTACTGCGTGAGTTCCATGAAGGTGGCGCCAGTCTGCTGCATAGCGAGTGGTTGATGTGTGACCTGATATAAAGAGACCGATTGGACAAACCTGTTCTCCTGCCATTCCCAACCAAACCCACCGATCCTCATAAGTCTCTTCCAGCCAGAGCGTATGTGATCCAAAAAAAATGCCATCGGCCCTGGCATCGCTCCCGGTGCTGCTGACCTATCTTTTCGAAGCGGTTGTCCTCCTTACCCTGGGGATTCTCCTTGCCAATATCCTCGTTGAAACAGGCATCTTCTCACGGTTGAACGGTCTTACGGGGCCCCTCTGCCGAATCTCCGGACTCTCACCTGAATCTACCACCTCCCTTCTTGCCATTTTCATCAATCCCACGGCAGGAAAGGCCATGTATGCGGGCTTTTACCATGACGAAAAGGTCGGAAAAGAGGAGATCATCCCCACGCTCGTGATGAGTACTTTTCCGATAGTCCTTGGCGAATCCCTCTTCAGAGTGCATCTGCCTGCAGCAGTTATCCTCCTGGGACCGGTTATTGGTACCATGCATGTCCTGCTGAACCTCCTCTCAAGTGCTCTCCAGACACTCGCTGCCATTCTGTATACGAGACTGGTTCTCCATAAAAAAATCCATTGCCGTTCTTCTGAAACGACACCGGTCCCTGAAAGGGAAGTATCTCTCTCCCGAAATAATATCGTGGCAGGAATTCGGAAAGCATGGTCTCAGTTGATACGAATAATTCCTGTCACCGTTATAGCCGTCCTTATCTTCACCATTTTGACCATCTTTGGGGTCATGGAGATGATCGGGATCTTTTTTGGGCCGATTCTCGGTGCTATCGGCCTGCCGGGAGAGAGCTCAACAGCCCTCGTAGCCCAGATCCTTCGATCATATGCAGGATACGCAGTGGTGGCCTCACTTATCAATACGGGGATACTGGTGGTCAAGACTGCCCTGATGACTCTTCTTGTCGGGAGCATGATGGTGATAACCCTCATTTATCTGCGGTATACACTCCCCCTCAATATCTCCCTTTTTGGAACATTCGGCCTCAGGATAACAGCAGTCTCCTACACCTGTAGCATGACTGCGAAACTGATCACGCTTGGCCTCGTGATCCTCCTTCTGTGAGAGACATCCTGGCGTTAGTCCGATCATAACCGCAGAATCAACGAGGGAACGTCCCCATCTCCCCAGGCAAATCCCTGACTCGGTGAAATCCCAATTGCTCTTCCTGACCAATGTGGTATTGGCAATTGGGACCGCTCCGGCTGGTTATTCTCCCCTCGTTCCTCATTAACAGAAGAGAGATCATTCAGACAGTTTGGATGTCATAGGGCCCTTTTCCTTTTAAAGAGAACGGCCAGGGCTATAGATGCAATAACCGCCACGAAGGCAATTCCTGGTCCTGCTCTGGTAGGTGCCGGTATTGCATCACTCTCTGAAGGGACTGGGAGAGAAGAAAGGGTTCGCGGGAGATCGAGATTGCGGGTCACGACCGTCTCTGAACCGGGAATAACCTCCCCTCGATTGTTCAGCTCGAAGACCCTGAGAACTGTAACTGGATCTACTGCACCCTCTATAGGGACTGTTCCTTTCAGGGTGACTTCCACTTCAACATCGCTGCTGAGGGGGTAAGAGAGGAGATATCCGCTGATAAAAACGATACTTCCGGATTTCTCAAACACCGCAGCCCGGTGCCCGTCAACCAACACCCTGGCATTCCACGCTGCCCTGTCAAGATCGGTCGAGAGTACGAGGCTATACCCTTCGATAAAGGTGGTCGGGCCGGCGGGGACGATCAGGAGCACTGCAGACACATTGAGCGGGCTGCCGGGAGGGGAGGTATCTGACGGAGGAATGACAAGGACATCCTGCAGCGAATAGCTCGCAGAGGAGGGCAGGACTAGAGCAAGGAGAAGGATTCCAAGAACGGGAAGGATTACGGTTTTCATCACATCATCACCAGATTCGATCGCGATAATTCTGTACTTCCAGGGGTGGGCCAGGACCAAGGCCAGGACCAGAACCGGAACCCGTGCTCATTCCTCAAGAACGACATCGACATCATCCTCAAATATAAACAGGTTGTCTATTGTTGAACCAAGTTCCCTGGCCACGGCATGGGCTAGTTTCAGGGAGGGATTGTACCTCCCCTTTTCAAGAAAAACGATGGTCTCTCTCCTCACTCCAACGGCATCAGCAAGATCCGCCTGGGTCATGTCCCTCCGTGCCCGGTATTCCTTCATCCGCGTCTTCATGGGAAGTATCCTTCCTCCTTGCCCCCCCACATTGCCTTTCTTTAAAGGGATGTCAGGGAAAATGCGAGAGATCCGCCCTTCTCTCTCAATGTGTGTTATATATTTCTCACTATTGTTATTTTTATATAACATTATATTATAAATAATTAACTTCAGTCCCTGCTGTGAGAATCCCGTAAATTCTCATCCCCCACGATAGATTCCAGGCCTGGATTTCGAAGTATAGGTGCCGCAGAAAGCAAGACCGCAGATCAGCGGTAAGTTGGCGCAATCTGTCTCTCCCTTCCTTCAAGGAAGGTTCGCCATTGTGATAATTTCTGATCATACCTGCATGCCGCGTAGGCCGGGCTGGTGGAGGGAAGCTGCGTGCAAAGAATGGCAAGGTCAATCGGATCATGCCGGACCAGCCGTTGAAACGAAACCCATGCTTTACCGCCATTTATTCCAATATACCGGATCGTAGTGTGGGCTGCGAGGAATGCAGGGATATCGTTGAATGCCGGATCGATGATGTCGCAGTCCATGCTGCCTTTCTGGTACCTTCTGGACGCGATGACATCCCACAAGGCAATATGATGATCGGTTAAAATCCTTTCCAGAGACGGGATGTCCACTCTTTCTCCTTTATTGAGGAGATCTGCGATGATCCTCCAGAACTGGTTTTGGGGATTGGCATAGTACTCTTGCCTCCGGATCGACATCTTTGAGGGAAAACTGCCAAGGATCAGGACTACAGGCCTCACTCCAACGACCGGGGCAAGACCATATTCGCGTGGTATTCCAGGACTTTCGGGAATCATAGGTTAATCATTCGACCATACAAGACGTGCTGCTTTTTTTTCCGGCCACCATGATGACAGGTATGAGCAGATAGCAATACATGCTGCCCGCAGGGTTTATGAAAGACACGAATATGGCAACAATCGTAATTGCAGGGATTGCTAGAGCCCGAAATCTTCCTGTAGCCTCGAACTGTTTCAGTCTGTTCTCCGGTTCTTCTTCATTTGTCAGTTTTGCATACTGGCTCCGGATATACAGCCAGATAAGGGTGAGGGCGATACTCGCACAGAGAAGGTTGATGTGGAAAAGGAGGACGGCTTCAAATACGGCATTATAGTCCCCTGAAATTGAGGTCGTGAAAGGAATCAGCACAATAAAGAACAGGAGGAGGAGATTTGTCCAGATCAGCCGATCATCAACGTATTCGATCGACCGGAGGATCCGGTGGTGGGCAAGCCAATATCCGGCGATAATGAAGAATGCGATGGAGAAGATGACAAATTCCGGAAACATTTCTGCTATCTTCCCGGGAAGGAGAACGGCTGCCTCTCCGTCAGGGACAAGAGGCACCGCAAGACTGATCACGAGCAGTGTCATGGCAAAAGCAAATATGCCGTCACTCAACGCTTCCAGACGGGATTTTCCAATCCCTTCTTTCTCTGCCATCACTTTTATTCCAGCCTTTGAAAAGATTGGGAAGAACAAGGATATTATTGTCTTGATCTGTTTGAACTGGCCAAATGCCATGTTTCACAACATCCGCGCAGTAAGGGTAATTCCTTTTTCAAGAACGAACCGGATAGCCTCTCCCTGTTTCCCCGATTGTGAAAGGTGGCCTTCAATGTGGGGGTGATATTTCTCCAATCCTGCCAGCCCTTCCAGGGGTCCGTATCCTATCTGCCCTTCTCTTTTGCAATGGCTAGGAAAAAGGGGGGGTTATACCCGTCTTTTCGGGGGTTTCATAAGGAGCATAGCGACCAGGATACCAAGGAGGGCAAGGATCAGCACATAGGGGAAGACGGCAAGGTAATTCCCGGTCGTCGTCTTGATGAATCCTGCCAGCTGGGGACCTGCAATAGCCCCTGCCCCATATGCAAGAAATACAACCCCGTAGCAACGGGGATAGTCACACGTTCCGAAGTAACTCCCGGTTGCGGTAGGAGCAATGGCGAGCCAGCCGCCCAGGCACCCCCAGAGGATGGCAAAGGCGAGAATATAGACCGGGACCGACGGCATCTGCCAGAGGAGGCTCGATGCGAGGGCTATCAGGATAAAGGAGAATATCGCCGTGTTCCTCGGATTGAACCGGTCCGTCAGAGCGCCAAAGACCGGCCTGCCACCACCATTGAATATTGCAAAGAATCCCACGAGGAGCGTTGCGAGTCCGGTGGCGATTCCTATCTCGGTCCCGACAGGTTTTGCGATCGAGATTGCCATCAGCCCTGCCAGGCACCCGATAAAGTAGCAGAACCAGAGTCCATAGAAGGTGGGAGTCCGGATCATTGCAGCCCTGTCGCACTCACAGAGTTCTTCTCCTTTTTTCGGGACAGGTGGTACCCATCCCGCCGGTCTCCAGCCCTCGGCAGGAAAACGGAGAGGCAGTGCCAAGAGGACGATCAGGATCATGAATACGATGCCAAATAGCCTGAAGGTGTTCATTACCCCGGTAGTACCGATGAGGTATCCTGCAATATTTGCGGTGATGAAGGCAGAGAATCCGAAACCAAGGAGCGTGAGCCCTACCGCAGTCCCCCGCCTGTCAGGGAACCAGCGGGCAGCAACCGCAACGGGGACACCGTACGCGATACCCACACCAATGCCGCCAATGACCCCATACACAATGTAGAGCATCCATACCGAGGTCACGGTCGATGCGAGCAGCCATCCAAGACCAGTCAGTATTCCACCGATGATGGTGATCTTTCTGGGACCGATACTCTCGATAAACTTCCCCGTAAGGGTCATCGCGATGGCAAAAAAAGCAAGGAATACCGAGAACGGCATCAGGATCTCATTCGCGGTAACCGTCAGCCCAAGCGTATCCTGGAAATACATGGTCAGCGGCCCGACAAAGACACTCCAGGAGTAGATGGTCCCAAGGCAGAGATTGATGATCATGCCGACAATGACCAGGCCCCAGCGGCCTTGCTCTGCCGGCATCCCAAATAAAGACTCTTCAGTAGCCATATAACGCACACCCCCCCAAAAAAGTGGATTTATTCCTCCAGTGTAGAAACATCCCCGGGATCGATCCCCATCTCTTTGGCTTTCAGCACCCTTCTCATGATCTTCCCGGACCTGGTCTTCGGGAGTTTGTCCATGAACTCGATCTCGGAGGGCATCGCAATCGGGCCGAGGGTCATCCTGACATGGTAAATAAGGTCAGACCTCAACTTCTCACTCGGGTTGAATCCCACCCTCAGGATGACGAAAGCCTTGATAATATTCCCCTTCAGCGTATCGGGCTTCCCGATAACCGCCGCCTCGGCAACGGCCTGGTGCGAGACGAGGGCACTCTCCACCTCTGCGGTGCCGATATTGTGGCCTGCCACAATGATGATATCATCGGCCCTTCCGATGATCATGATATACCCGTCCTTACCCTTGACAGCAAGATCGCCGGCCATATAGCAACCCGGGATGGTGTTCCAGTAGGTCCTGTATCGCTCGTCGTTTTTGTATACTGTGCGCAGCATCGCCGGCCATGGGTCCCGTATCACAAGAAACCCTCCGTTTCCAGGTGCTACCGGTGCCCCTCTTTTGTCGACCACGTCGGCAACAACACCAGGAAGGGATTTTCCGGCAAAACCCGGCCGCATGGGATCACCTATCATAGTGGCGACCATTTGCATACCTGTTTCAGTTTGCCACCATGTGTCAACGATAGGACATCGGTCCTTTCCAATGACCCGGTAATACCATTCGAAGGCTTCAGGGTTGAGTGGTTCTCCGACCGATCCAAGGATCCGGAGCGAGGACAGGTCGTACTTGTCCGGCCATTCTTCTCCGACCCGCATGAACATCCTGATTGACGTTGGGGCGGTATAGAATATCGTGACACCGAGATCCTGGACGATGTTCCAAAATGCTCCGGGATCAGGATAATCAGGAACCGCTTCAGCGAGTACTACCGTTGCGCCAACTGCGAACGGCCCATACACGACATAGCTGTGCCCTGTAATCCAGCCAGTGTCTGCGGTACACCAGTAGACATCGGTGTCCTTGACGTCAAATACATTCAGGGTCGTGTAATAGGTGCCGACCATGTACCCCCCGCAGGTATGGACTATCCCTTTTGGGGTACCGGTCGAACCTGATGTATAGAGGATGAAGAGGGGATCCTCCGCATCCATGACCTCGGGTTTGCAGTCAGCTGACACTCCTTGCATCAGTTCATAATAGTCGATCTCAATCTCTTTGTGGAGCTCAACCGGCTGATCCACCTCACGCGAGAGAACGACCACTTTCTCAACACTGGGGGAATTGATGATTGCTTCTTCGACGATGGTTTTCAACGGAATAGTCTTACCACGCCGTATTGTCACATCTGCGGTGATCACTATCTTGGCCTCTGCATCGTTGATGCGCATATTGAGGGCATTTACCCCGAACCCTCCAAAAACGACGCTGTGCACGGCTCCAATCCGTGCACATGCGAGCATTGCGATCACCTGCTCCGGTACGAGGGGCATGTAAATGCATACCCTGTCACCTTTTGTGACTCCGAGCTTCTTCAGTCCGTTTGCAAAGCGGCAGACCTCATGGAAGAGCTTCTTATAGGTGAAGATCCTCTCTTCTCCCTCTTCTCCCCTCCAGATGAGTGCAACTTTGTTCCGGCGGTGGTTGTTCACATGCCTGTCCAGGCAGTTGTGGGTGATATTGAGCTTGGCGTTTACGAACCACTTTGCGTAGGGATAATTCCATTCAAGGACTTTGTCCCACTTTTTAAACCATTCAAGTTGTTGGGCCTGGTTCTCCCAGAAACCCGTTTTATCAGCTAAAAATTCTTTATAGGACTGGGCATAGTCCTTTGTCCACGCCTGCTCCTTATACGACTGGTCGGGGACATAATATTTCTCATCCCCGGCCATGGACACTTCAAATGATTCTGGCATGTAAGGTTACTCCTTATCCGTATACGATCTTTCCATCGTCATTCAAATCCTGCATCCGAAAGGATATATGGGAGGTCCGGTCGTCCCGGAAGCCATGATCCTGTGAACGCATTCCTCCGTATGAAGATTTACTGTTGTTCGTCTCACCATTCACCGAAGCAGCCCCTCAGGTCAGCTTCGGATTGGAACCATATCCCACATTCTATTTCCATCCCTCCGGGGTGTATTGTAATGATTAATCATTATAATAAAAAAACCTGCTGAATCGGTTTGACGCCGTGGAAGGATGCACGTTCATTTGCGTATCGTGCTGTTGTAGCACTCTCTGCAGAAGCGCGCAATCCTCAACACGCAGGAAAAAGGCGAAGCAGAATGGATTGAAAGATTATTCCCCTTTTTCCGGGGAAAAAGCATTAAAATCCTCACGCCGAATAGGTTTTTATGAAGATCGCGATTATTGGGGCGTCCGGATATGCCGGCGGAGATCTTATACGGCTCCTTCTCTCGCATCCCAGGGCAGAAGTGACCTGTGCCACCTCCCGGAAGCTTACAGGAAAACCGTTGGACTCGGTGCATCCCCACCTGAAGGGCTACACCCATCTCAATTTTGAAAATCCTTCCATCGACTCGATCGATGCCGATGTCGCCTTCCTCTCGGTCCCCCATACTGCCGCAATGACCTATGCGAGGCCACTCCTCGATCGCGGAATCAAGGTCGTCGATCTCTCAGCCGATTACCGCCTGCCGAAGACGACCTTTGAAAAGGTGTACGGGGTTGCCCATACCGATTATTTCGAGGCGCCATATGGCATACCCGAACTGCACCGTGATGAATACCGCTCGGCGGCATTTGTCTCAAACCCGGGATGTTTTCCCACTGGTGCAACCCTCGCGGCAGCCCCGCTCGCCCGCTATGCCCATACCGTGATCTACGATTCCAAAACCGGGGTGAGTGGTGCGGGAGACAACCCCTCGGCAACCACCCACTATCCGAATGTGGCAGACAATATCAATCCCTACAAGTGGACTGCTCACCGTCACCTTGCAGAGATGCGGAATGAGATCAGCCGCATCAACAATGAAGCCCGGTGTTACTTCACCCCCCACCTTGTCCCGGTCAACCGGGGAATCCTGACAACGGCGCACATCCTCCTGAATGAACCGATGGGTCAGGAGGAGGTCGAAGACCTCTACCAGAGGTTTTACGACGGGGAATACTTTATCCGGTACCAGAATCCGGTGCTTGCCGCTGTTCGGGGCAGCAATTTCTGCGATATCAGGGCAGAAAGCGAGGGAGACCGGGTGGTGGTGGTCTCTGCCATCGACAACCTTGGAAAAGGGGCAGCCGGGCAGGCGATCCAGAACATGAATATCATCTGTGGATTTGACGAGAGGGACGGGCTCCGGGCACCCGGGCTGCTCCCCTGAATGGAGGAAACAGAAATGAAAGTTCGGGATATCATGACAAGGAATCCTATTACGGTATCGGCAGATGAGCCGGTCCGTACTGCAGCAGGTCTTCTCAGAAAAAACCGCATTGGAGGTCTCCCGGTCATGGAAAAGGAGACCGTGGTCGGCGTGGTGACGGAATCTGATATCATTTCCCTTCTTGAGACAGGGAAACTTTCCGATGATCTCTGGCTTCCCTCACCCCTCGAGGTGATTGAAGTTCCTCTGCGTGAGATTGTTAACTGGGAGAAGACCAAGACCGCACTCACCAATATCGGGGACACACCGGTAAGAAAGATCATGAGCCACCCTCCCATCATCATCGATGAGGAGGCAGATATCGAGGATGCAGCGGCTCTCATGCTCTCGCACAAGATTGCCCGTCTCCCTGTGGTACAGCAGGGACGCCTGACGGGTATCATTGCAAAGGCGGATATCATACGCGGCGTTGGCGGAGCTATCGATTGAAATGCCGGAGAAGAGAGCGTGAAGAGTATCTGTGGTGTGGAAGGGGTCAAGGCAACCGGTATCAAGGAGGGGAAATTCGGCCTTGCACTGATAGAGGCCAGTGGTGCAGCAGCGGGAGTGTTCACCTCAAACCTCGTGAGGGCACCGCCCGTCACCCTCATGGAGGAGAGGGTAAAAAACGGGCATCTCGATGCCGTGATCGTGAATTCAGGGTGTGCTAATGCATATACCGGAGGGCAGGGTTACAATGACGCGATACGCATGGGGGAGATTGCCGGCCATGAGCTTGGCATCGATCCGGAATACGTGGGGGTCGCCAGCACCGGGGTGATCGGCCGATATCTTGACCTTCCCCGGATTGAAGACCAGTGCCGCCGGATCGCTCCTCTTCTGGAGCGCAGCATTCAGGCAGAGACACATGCAGCACGGGCAATCATGACTACCGATTTGACAGAGAAGCATGCGCTTGTAAGGGGGAACGGATTTTCTGTCGGGGGGATAACAAAAGGAAGCGGGATGATTGCACCCAACATGGGGACGATGCTGGCATTTCTGTATACTGATGCAGACCTCTCTGCAGCCACCCTTTCAGCAGCGCTCCGGCAGGCCTCAAACCGGACGTTCAACCGGATAGTTGTGGACGGTGACATGAGTACGAATGACATTGCGCTCTGCACCGCCACCGGCTTAGCCGGATCCCCTGCTCCCGGGGAATTTTCAGAGGTCCTCGAAGAATGCTGCCGGAGTCTTGCCATCCAGATCGCGATGGACGGGGAAGGTGCAACAAAGCTCCTGGAGGTGATCGTAAATGGCGCCCCCTCAGAGGAGGAAGCTGCGACGGTTGCCCGTACGATTGTTGCATCCCCGCTCGTAAAAACCGCGCTATACGGTGAAGATCCCAACTGGGGACGGGTGATCGCCGCTGCAGGGAGAGCAGGTGTCCGTTTTGATCCGGACGCCGTGGATCTCGTGATAAGTGACGGATCCATCTCATGTCCCCTTGTATCCGATGGGAAGATTGTGGTCGATCTTGCTGCCGCGAAAAAAACAATGCAGGGGAAGAAGGTGATCTTTTTAATCAATCTTCACAACGGTCCGGGGTCTGCCACGGCCTGGGGCTGTGATCTGACTGAAAAATATGTCGAGATCAACGGGAGGTATACCACATGAAACGCGAAGAGGTCCTGACCGAGGCACTGCCGTATATTCGGCAGTTCCATGGAAAAACAATGGTGATCAAGCTGGGAGGTCATGCCATGGTGGATGGAATCATCCTCGACAAGGCAATCTCCGATGTGGTCCTCCTGCAGCTGGTGGGGATCAAGGTGGTGCTTGTTCATGGCGGGGGACCTGAGATCACCGAGAAGATGAAAGCACTCGGGAAACAGCCGAAATTTGTCGGAGGGCTCAGAATCACCGATGAAGAGACGCTTGAGATTGCCCAGATGGTCCTTGTAGGGAAGATCAACAGCAATATTGTATCCCTGATTGCAAAATGCGGTGGAAAGGCGGTTGGTATATCTGGAAATGATGGTAACCTGATCATCGCCAGAAAAATGACCCCCCAGAAGGTCAGGGTTGACGGGAGAGAACAGGAGGTCGATCTCGGCCATGTCGGGGAGATAGAGGAGATCAATCCTGCGGTGCTGAACACACTCCTTGATAACCGGTATATCCCGGTAATCTCGCCCATTGCCATCGATCGCAACGGGCAGAACCTGAACATCAATGCGGACACGGCAGCAGGCGAGATTGCAGTTGCTCTGAATGCCTACAAGTTGATCAATATGACCGATGTGGAAGGGATCATGGATGCATCCAGGACTAAGGTATACCGGAGGCTGAAGGCATCCGATGCCGGGGGACTGATCAGCACGGGGGTAGTTGCTGAGGGGATGATCCCCAAGGTAAGTTCGATCGTGAACGCGGTAACCGCCGGGGTTCAGTTTGGCCATGTCATTAACGGGAATGTCGCCCACAACCTCCTCCTTGAGATGTTTACTGATGAGGGTGTGGGGACCATGATTTACCAGGATTGATCATATTAGAGGGCTGGGAGGAGAATGATGCTACAGAGAATTTTGAAGTATGGTATTCTGTTAAGCATCCTTATTGGCCTGGTCTCTCTCCCTTGTGCAGCTGCCGAAACTCCTGGTGGAGAAGCATCAACCGGACGTATGGCAGCAAACAACGGAACATTCCTTCCGGTTGAATTTGAAGAAGGGAAACTGGTGATCTATTTCTTCTTCAACCAGAATTGTGGAGAATGCGTGAAAACTCATCCATTTATCGATGAATTTGGAAGGAACCGCCCTGATGTGGTTATCCACCCTATCGATATCATGGAGAGTGACGAAAACCTTGCACTCTTTCATTCGTTCAGGGACTATTACGGTACCGGATTCATACCCGTTCCGGCAGTCTTTGTCAGGAATATCTCCCTCACTGGTTACGAAGAGATCACGAATGGTCTTCCCGATGCTGTCAATGGCAGCCGGGTGAATGGGAGTGGAGAGGAGATAATTCCTGATGGGGAGGATTCGGCAGGCACCCTTACTGTTCCTCTTATTATCCTGGCGGGGCTCGCAGACGGGATAAATCCCTGTGCGTTCGCAGTCCTCATCTTCCTCATCCTCTCGCTGATCTCACTCGAATCCCGTTCAAAGATGCTCGTTGTCGGCTCGGTATTCATTTTTGCGGTCTTCTGTTTTTATTTCATGTCAGGGCTCGGGATTTTTGCCGTTGTCCAGTCTGCGGGAATATCGCGGATAATTTCGACCATTGCTGCAGTGATTGCAATAGCGGCAGGTATCTACAGTATCCTGTCAGTTATTGGCGGTAAAAATGGTCCTGCCCTGCTCTCGATACCCGAGCAAGGAAAAGGAATCATAGAACCGTATATCAAGAAAGCGTCAATTCCTGCTGCGTTTATCGTTGGGATATTGGTAGGGATGTTTGAGCTGCCTTGCACAGGCGGAATTTACCTTGCTATCCTCTCCCTGCTCTCAAACCGAATGAGCATCATGGAGGGAATCCCCTATCTCTTCCTCTACAACCTCTTTTTCATACTGCCCCTTGTGATCATCCTTGGAGTATTTGCATTCGGCCTTCCTGTCGAGCGGCTTGAGCAGCTGCAAACCGGATCACGGCGGGGGGTCCGGGTACTCATGGGAATTGTCATGATCCTGCTCGGAATCATTCTGATCTTCGAGATAATCTGAATGTGGGACCGCAGATAAATACTCCCCAATATTGTCTGGTTTTAAAAAAACTATCTGCTTCAAAACCAGTCCTGGTATCAGAAAATGAAAGGAAGAACGTTGCCAGTTGTCAGTAATCCCATTATCTCAGCCGGATTGTGCCGGGATCATTCGGGGACGGGAAGGATAAGGGACAGAAAAAGGAGTGAAAAGCGGAGGGAGGAATAATTCTTTGACTTCTTCAGGGAAGATTACCCTCGCCCGAACATTCGCGCTGTCGCTCTTCGCTCATCTCGATCAGAAGTTCGAAGATTTTTTGCACAAAGACTGGATTGATATTCTTCTCGACCGCTGCATTGAAGGCCCCCTCCAATACTTCGTGGGTTCTCTTCCGATCATGAATGGGCAGGCCTTCATTGGTCTTGATCTGGGCGATCTTTCCTGCAATCTTCTGTCGCTCGGCGATGAGATCGATTATCTGCAGGTCGATCCTGTTGATCTCCGCTCTCAGGGCATCTATCGGCATAGCATATAGTAACGGCACGGTAGGGCATTTAAATCTGGTGTTCTTCTGTGACAACAGATATCCCTTATGAATGCCTACAGGTTAGGGAAGGACCCATGCTTGAACGTATTTCACGAAGGGAACGGTATGATCTCATCATTGCCTGGTTTGCCATCTCCATCGCGTTCTCGCTCGCCTTTACCGGCGGAGTAGGGGTGTGGATGGGAAATCCTATTCAGGAGACGACGCTGGGAACCTATCTCGTATTCCTCGTCCTCTCGATGGTTACGGTCGGGATCGGGTTCGTCCTCCATGAACTGGCGCACAAGTTCACCGCGATGCATTTCGGATACTGGGCAGAGTTCCGCAAGGACAACCTCATGCTCCTTGTCGCAGTAGTGCTTGCAGCGCTTGTGGGGCTTGTCTTTGCCGCACCCGGTGCGACCATGATTTATGGTTCGGGTGTCACGAGGGAACAGAACGGGAAGATTTCAGCCGCAGGTCCATTGACAAACCTGGCTCTCTGCATCCCTTTTGCCGTCCTCCTCTTGGTGAGCACCGCACTGGATCCCACAACCTCGTATGGAGGCCTCTTGACGATGGCGGGGATTGTCGGCCTGCAGGTGAACGCAATGATTGCAGCCTTCAATCTGCTTCCCATCAGTGTTCTTGACGGAAAGAAAGTGCTCGCATGGAACCCGGCAGTATTTGCGATCCTCATTGTCGCTGCCTTCGGCCTATTGATCGGGACATTCTACCTCTGATTTGACCATATTGTTCCCCGCCAGGACCGGTAAGCAAGGAATAAATAGCTCAAAAATAATACAAATAAATTTGTTTTAAAACAATAAATATTGAGGTGATATGGTGCACATTATGGAAGGATTCTTACCATGGCAGTGGTGCGTGGTGTGGTGGATTATTGCATTGCCCTGCCTGGTATTCGGCATTTACCAGTTGAAAAAAGTCTTGGAAAAGGATCGCGAAGCCCTCCCGCTCCTTGGGGTGACGGGCGGATTCATCTTCATCCTCTCATCCCTGAAACTTCCCTCGGTCACCGGCAGTTGTTCCCATCCGACAGGAACCGGTCTTTCCACCATATGTTTTGGACCGTGGATAACCTCGGTTATCTGCGCTATTGTGCTCCTGTTCCAGAGCCTCTTTCTTGCTCACGGTGGCCTTTCGGTACTTGGGGCGAATATCGTTTCGATGGGGATTGTCGGGCCTCTTGCAGGATATGCGGTATATCGGGCACTCCGTAATACCCGGATTAATATGTATCTGACAGTTTTCATGGTCTGTGCTTTGGCAGACCTGTTCACCTACTTTACCACTTCATTCGAACTTGCACTGGCATATCCTGCAGAGGTTGGGGGTGTAATGAGTTCCTTCGCCCTCTTCATGGGGATCTTTGCAATCACGCAAGTTCCTCTCGCTATTGTAGAGGGAGTGGTTCTCGCGTTGGTATTCAAATATATTGTCAAGCTGAAACCCGATATAATCCTCCAGTTGAAGGTATTTCCGGAAGAAAAGATCAGGGCAGCCCGGGGTGAGACCTGATGACCTTCAAATACGGGCTGGAGATCGTCGCCCTCCTCGCCATCATTGGATTCTGTGGCTTGTTTCTCTACACGAGTTCAATCATGTCCGATGCAGAATTTGCCGGGTCTGATACTGTGGGGTCCTCTCAGATCGCAGAACTAACAGGGAAATCGGAAGAGGAATTTCAACCGTTAATCGGGCAGTGGATTCCCCCCAGTGGCGAGATAGAGTCCGCCCTGTTTGCCTTACAAGCGGCGATCGGGGGAATATTTGTCGGCTGGGTATTTGGCTACTGGAAGGGCCAGAAGAAGACTGCATGAATCGAAAGGAGTATTTCCTGCATGTATGAAGAATTCCTGGAAGATATTGCCCAGACCAATAGGCTGAGAGAGGTCAACACCTACCTGAAGCTGATCGCGGGGACCGGTGCAATCCTGCTCTGTCTCCTTTCGTCAAGCTACCTCCCGCCCCTTTTTATTGCGCTGGTCCTTTCAGGGGCAATACTCTTTCTCGCAAGAATTGATGCGAAGATATATGGGGAACTCTTCCTTGTCCCATTCACATTTGCGGTGATGAGTGTCGCGGTCATCATCCTGCTTTCCGGGGGCGGGGAGGTATACTGGAGCTGGAGTCCGCTCCCCTGGCTCTCGCTCTCGCTCACGAGTGAAAGCATCAATGAAGGATTCTTTGTATTCTGCCGGGTAATTGGGGGGATGTCAGCCCTGATCTTCATCGCTCTCACTACTCCAATGACCGATCTGTTTGTCGTAATGAGGCAATGCCGTGTTCCCGAAGTGGTCCTGGATCTCGCCATGATGATATACCGCAGTATCTTCATGATCATGGACCAGCTGGTTCAGATCTATCAGGCTCAAGTGATGCGCCTGGGGTATGGATCATTCCGTGAATCGATCCAATCATTCTCTACCCTCTGCGGCGCTGTCTTCATCGGGAGCTGGAGCGCCGGCGAAGATCTCATCCATGCCATGGATGCACGCTGCTATGAGGGGAAGTTTGCAGTTCTGGGGGAGACACGCCCGATTGAAATGCTCCCCCTCATCACGGTGGCACTTTTCCTTGGGCTCTCTTCTCTCGTCGTCTTCCTTGCAAGGGATCTCACCCTCCTTGGTGGTGGGCCATGAGCAGCATCATCCTCGAGGCACGGGATATCCGGTACCATTATCCCCGGGGCATGGAGGCGATCAGGGGAATCAGTTTCCATATCAGGCGGGGAGAGAAGATCGCCATTGTAGGACCAAACGGAGCAGGGAAATCAACCCTTCTGCTGCTGTTCAATGGCATGATCCGCCCCGATGCAGGGATGATGCTCTTTGACAATGAGCCGTTTGGGTATGACAAGGCCTCGTTGCGCACCCTGCGGAAGCGTGTGGGTTTTGTCCTCCAGAACCCGGATCGCCAGATTATTGCGCCGACCGTCTTCCAGGATGTCGCATTTGGCCCGGTGAACCTCGGCTACAGCGAGAGCGAAGTGAAGCAAGCAGTGGAGGGGGCACTCAGGTATGTCGGTCTCGAAGGATTCGAACGGCGCCCACCCCATCAGCTCTCCGGAGGCGAAAAGAAACGGGTTGCGATCGCAGGGGTCCTCTCCATGGACCCCGATGTCCTCATCATTGATGAACCAACAAGTGGCCTTGATCCCTCGGGATCCGAGGATATCATGGAACTTTTGGATGAACTCAACAGCCAGGGAAAGACCATCATCATCTCCACCCATGACATTGAACTTGCCTATCCCTGGGCAGACCGGGCGATACTGCTCCTGAAGGGGAAGATCCTCCAGGAGGATGTCCCTGATGTGGCATTCGGGAGCCCGGACTGTGTCAGGAAAGCCCACCTCTCGATGCCTACCCTCCTTGAGCTCTACTTTGAGCTCCAGAAAAGAGGATTTTTCCTGCCGGAGCGAAAGCCGAGAACCGTTCTTGATATGCTGAACGTGATCGACCGGGCATTCCGGAACCGTCCGTGCTATACCGAACCGGGCTCAATTATGGTCTTCAATGTCGATTCAGGAGGATTTAAAACGTTTGAGTCCTGGCTTCAGGAACACCCGGATCTCCCGGTCGGCGCTATGGGGACCCGTGCGAAACAGCTGGCGCGGGATCATCAGATCCACATGGATTTTACCTATGGGGTCATCGACAAATGTATCCTGAAAGCGCTCCTCGGGGAGAACTCTGCGATTGTTACCACAGAAAGCATGGTCAGGCGGGTATCTGAGCGGGTGGAAGCCTTTGGAAAAGAGAATGACCTCTTCATAGATGTCTCCTTTTTTGATGCCAGCACGACATGAATGTGATTGATCAGTCCCGGCTCATCCGTTCAATGGCCCTGACCACTTCTTCCCCTTTGGCACGGGCATCGGCAAGCGCAGTGGGGTGTCCGCGTATTCCCCGGTAACGGTCCATGTCATTGGCGATGATATTATCATAATACTCGAATCCCATCGTGTTGAAGAATGCGGTTATCGCAGGGAATGCCGCATCAAAGACATTATCCCATGAGAGCCCGGCCGTTGATATGAAAACACCCTTGTGCCTGTGAATTTCCTTATCTGTGAAGTAGAGTGACTTCAGGATGAATTTCCGGGCCCAGATATACTGGGCACGGTCTATCAGTCCCTTCAGCTCGGCCGTGATCCCCATGCTGTATATCGGGGAGGCGACGGCAAGACAGTCAGCAGAAAGGACCTGTTCCAGGAGAGGGATGGCATCGTCCTTTACGATGCATTCCCCCTCCTTGTGGCAGGCATTGCAGCCCCTGCAGGGAGTGTAATCGAGATCCTTTAAAATGATCTTTTCCACCGCACCTCCGGCATGTGCAGCTCCCTCGAGAAAGGCATCGAGAAGGGTCTCGGTATTGCCATGACGGTGCGGGCTTCCCGAGATACCCAGAACCCTGACTGGCATACGATGGATCACCCTGCAAGCCGGGCCCTGATATCGGTGATGACCTCATGGGCAAGCAGTTCGGCGTCCTTCTGTGCGGACGGGTGTTTCAGGATGGCACCCTTCTCATCAACACCGTTCACCATCAGGTAATGGATATCCCTGTCCCTCACATCTATCACATGAAAGAAGCACTTCACGGTGGGAAGTGCCCCATTGAATACATGGTCCCAGTTCTGCCCGGCAGAGGAGAGGAATATCCCGATCCGCTTCCCTTTCCGTTCTGGAGGGACGATCGGTAATTTCAGGACATATTTTCGTGATCGGAAGACCTGGAAGCGATCGATCAAGGCTTTTGCCTGGGAACAGATGCCCATGCAGTAGATAGGTGCTGAAAGAATGATCAGATCTGCATCGATAATCTTGTCATGGAGGGTATCCATACCGTCCCGCTGGACACATCTGTTCAGGGTCTCGCAGGCATTGCAACCCCTGCAGGGATTGACATCGGCATCGACCAGGATCACCTTCTCAATGTCAGCATCTTCTTCCCTCTGCATTGCATCAAGGACCCAATCGAGGAGTATCTCTGAGTTGCCATGCCGCCGGGGACTTCCTGCGAAGGCCAGGACTTTGATCCGCATACGTCTCAAGTGGGGAGGCGTCCGACTTAAATGGTTGGATGGAGCATGAGGGTCTTTTAAACCACTGGGGGAATTGCGGTCTTGTGGGGTGGATGACTATCCTAAAAAAAGAGAAATTGAAGTTACAGTTTCTTGAAGCAGAGGTACCAGTCCTTGCACTCGTACCCTTCGGAAAGCCGTTTATCCATCTCAGTCTTGTTCTTCGGTGCAGGGACAACGACCTTGTCACCAGGCTGCCAGTTTGCAGGGGTGGCAACGCCGTATTTGTCGGTGGCTTGCAGGGATTTTACAAGGCGAATTATCTCTGGCATGTACCGCCCTGCCGTGAGTGGATAGTAGATCATTGCCCGGAGGATACCTTTGTCATCGATGAAGAATACTGCCCTGATTGCAGCCGTGCTGCTCTGGCCCGGGTGGATCATCCCATACTTTTTGGCAACATTCATGTCAAGGTCGGCGATGATGGGGAACGGAATGTCGACTCCCATCTTCTCTTTCACGTTCCTTATCCAGGCAAGATGTGAATGCACAGAGTCAATAGAGAGCCCCATCAGTTGCACATTAAGCGATTTCAACTCATCTGCAATCGCTGAAAATGCTATGAACTCTGTTGTGCATACGGGGGTGAAGTCTGCAGGATGAGAGAACAGCACCAGCCACTTTCCCTTAAAATCAGAGAGCTTCACTATGCCATTTGTGGTCAATGCTTCAAAGTCAGGGGCTGGCTCACCAAGGATGGGCATTGTATTGGCTTCACCACACATCGTCTCTCACTCCTTCATGACTTCATCGAGCTGTGCTTTTCCATACACATATGCCGGCATGCCGGCAAGGAGAAACGCTACCCTGAGCGCTTCTTCGACCTCTGACTTGCTGATCCCGAGATTCGCTGCACCGTTCAACTGTGCCCGAACTGCATGCTGGTCCCTCAAGGATGCAGCGATGGCGATGGCAATGAGTTTCTTTGTCTTGCGGGTCAGGGCACCGTCGTCCCATACATGCCCTTCAAGTTTCATCACCATCTCGTACATTTTCGGGTCTTTGACCGTCAGTTCCTTGAAGAATTTCGGGACTTTGCCGATCATCGTTTCGAGATCCTTGATATCTTCAGCCATGCTCGTCACCCCTGCACGAGGTTCATCGGCTGGCCGCAGCAGACCAGCTCGCCACCGCCAACTTCCTTTACTACGACGATATTACCACAGATTTCACACTCGAAAACCTGTCCTTCCTTAGAGACATTTACCATTCTTGAACACCTCTTTTTGACTTGTCCGTACAGCTCATGAATGTACCGGTCAGGGCAGTTACCTGATCCCTTTACTCACTAAAGAAAGTTGTGGGTCCATTGTGAAAGGCAGAAGGATCTGCCTTTCCTCCCACAACGGTGATACAAAATTGTTCTTTACTGGTTGCTCTTGCCCCGCTTCGGGGGATTCATCGCATCTTCTGGTGTCTTGATATCCGGACGGATATGTGTCATCGGGAAGCACTGGTACTCTTCACAGGCACACTGGGGACACTTCCTCAAATCCTGCTCCACCTTGTCAAGCGTCATCTCCCGACCACAATCGATGCAGACGTACTTGCCAGGACCGACTTTCTCTCCGGCTTTTGCTTTCTCTGCCAGTTTAATCACCTTACGGATATATAGCTGGGGGACTTATTTATGACTTTTTATCGTTCTATTCTAACGGTGCAAAATGTTAAAATCGGGACGGAATAAACGACAAATGTTCAGAGCGGCGGGTTCCAAAGCTATAAAGGAATCCTTACGTAACAGTCTAATTCATGGGAGCAAAGATTATTGCGCTTCTCGGAAGCCCTCTTTTGAACGGGAATACGGCAAAATTGCTGGATCGGGCGATACAGGGTGCGAGGGATGCAGGGGCAGAGGTGGAGAAGATCGAGGTCACCAATCTCAATATCAGGGCATGCAGGGAGATCATGTTCTGCCGGGAGCACGAGACCTGTGCAATGAAGGATGATATGCAGGGAATATATGAAAAATTCCGCGATAATGACGGCATCATCCTCGCAACTCCAATTATGACCATGGGCATACCGGGGATGCTGAAGTCGTTCATAGACCGGTTCCAGGTCTACTTCATGGCAAAATATGTGAGGAAAAAACCACTTGTCGTCAAAGAAAAAAGAAAATCCCGGTTAGGCCTCTATCTCGGAATATCCGGCATGAATCTCCCCTACGTCTTTGATGGGGCAAAAATGACGGTCCATGCCTTTTTTGACATCATTGACGTGCAATACTGGGATGATCTCCTCATCAGGGATATGGATACCCTCCAGGATCTTTCAAGACATCCCGAATTGATGGATGAAGCCTATTCAAAGGGGCGTGAACTTGGCCGGCAACTGATGGGGTAGGGAATGATCAGATGAGCCCCCGCTCCTTCATCGAGAGCCATCCGGAATCGGTAACAATCAGATGATCCAGGAGACGGATCCCGACAATGGTCCCTGCATCGGCCAGCTGGCGGGTGATGGTAAGATCCTGACTGCTCGGCTCCAGGGTTCCTGATGGGTGGTTGTGCACGCAGATGATGGATGCAGCCCTGTCGGTGATTGCATCGGCATATACCTCGCGGGGATGGACAAGGCTGTGATTGAGGAGGCCCATTGAGATGGTCCGTGTCTCAATCGGTTCATTTGCACCGTTCAGCGTAATGCAGAGAAAGTGCTCCTGTTTCTTTCCCGATAGATGAGATACGAGCGGAAGTACATCCGAAGGTGAATTGATCTTTAGTTTTCTCCCCTGCCGGCAATACCTTCTCCTGCCCAGCTCAAGGCAGGCGATGATCTGGGATATTTTTGCAGGCCCCATCCCCCTGATCCCGGCAAGCTCCTGATACCCTACTGCATCTGAATCTCTCTCTATCACATCAGAGATCTCCCTTGCAAGATCCCTGACGTTTCTTCCCGGCACTCCGCTTCCGAGGATGGTAACAATCAGTTCCTGATCGCTGAGACACGTAACTCCTCTTTTCCGGATCTTCTCCCTCGGCCGGTCCTGCTCTTCGATATCCCGCATCTTTTTCATGTTCCACCTTCGAGGACAATCGCAATATCATCTGTATCTCTCCGGTATGAGAAAAAGTGTATGTTCTCCTCTCAGCGGTCTGATCCCATGCCCTTTCGGCCTGAAAGGATACCTTGATGTAATTCATTGCCACAGATAAGAGCATGGCAACAATGGAGAATGCAATGGAGGCATATGCCGGGGAGTCACAGGCAAACCGGAAGTATGCGGCCTTTGCCGATCAGGCTGAGTCTGAGGGTTTCAAAAATATCGCAAGGCTATTTAAGGCAGCATCTGAGGCTGAAGCGGTCCATGCCAAGAAGCTCCTCAAGGCAATGAGCAAGATAAAGACCACCAAGGAGAATATCCAGGGTTCAATTTCAGGCGAGACCCATGAATATACCGAGATGTATCCTGCATTTGTCAAAGAAGCAGAGGCCGAGAAGAAGAGTGACGTTGCCCTGGTTTTCACGTACGCCATGAAGGCAGAAGAGGTTCATGCCAACCTGTACAGGGAAGCCATGAATTCATTGAATCATAACCAGGATATGTCGAATAGGTCGGTCATCCTCTGCCCCGTATGTGGTAACATTTTCCTTGGTCAGGCCCCTGAAAAGTGTCCGATCTGTAATGCAGTCAGGAAAGTATTCAAAACGATCGAGTGAAGGTTCAAGATCCACTCTGCATCTCTTTTCCCCTGAACCGATCTAAACTGAATCCTCGTGTCCAGAGACCGGGGACCCTTTATCCCCCTCTCTTTTTCCTTGTGCAGACTCCTCCCACACTTTAATTACCGCAAAAAAGCAATCTCGATTTGCATGCCGAAGGTTACTGTATACTCAACCCAGAACTGCCCCTATTGCCGGATGGTAAAAGCGTATCTCGACCGGCAAGGCGTGGATTATCTCACCGTTGATGTCGGGACTGACAAGGAACAGGCAAAAAAGATGATCGAGATATCAGGCCAGTACGGGGTGCCGGTGATCACCGTTGACGATGAAGTGATCGTGGGGTACGATGCCCGGCGCCTGAATGAACTGTTCGGAGAAGAGAAAAGGGGTGTGGTGTTCGATGTTCTGATTATCGGGGCAGGCCCAGCTGGCCTGACTGCCGGGGTATACTGTGCCAGGAAGCTATTGAAGACCTTGATCATCAGTGAGAACATCGGCGGACAGGCAAGCGAGTCCTGGGCGATCGAGAATTATATGGGATACCGGATGATCACCGGGGATGAGCTTATGCGCAAATTCGAGGAGCAGGTCAGGTCACTTGATCTGCACCTTGAGATCGATAAAGTACTGATACTTGACCGGAGCGGAAACGAGTTTATAGTAAACACGGCGACAGGAGGGTCGTACCGGGCCCGTGCGGTTATCCTGGCCCAGGGCAAGCAACCGAGGAAACTCGGGGTCGAGGGTGAGGAACGGTACCTGGGCAGGGGGCTCTCGATCTGTTCGACCTGCGACGGCCCGCTCTTCCGGGACAAGGTGGTCGCCATTGTCGGAGGGGGGAATTCTGCGCTCCAGACTGCCATCGAGATGAGCGGAATCGCCAGGGAAGTGCACCTCGTTGTAAGGAGTACGATAAAAGCGGACGAGGTCTATGTCAGGGCGTTTGAAAAGAAACCGAATATCATCACCCATATGAACAGCGTGGTGTCCGGTCTCCGGGGCAACAGCATGCTTTCCGGAATTACCCTCAAGGAACGGACTTCAGGAAAACAAACCGACCTGCCGGTGGACGGGTTGTTTGCCGAGATTGGGTGGATTCCAAATACGGCGTTTCTGGAAGGGATCGTCGACATGAATCCCGACAAAGAGGTTGTCATCGATATCAACTGCCAGACCAGTGTTCCTGGCATTTTTGCAGCAGGCGACATCACGAACATCAGGACAAAACAGATTATTACTGCGGCTGGAGAAGGGGCGAAAGCAGCACTTTCATCGTACGAGTATCTGATGAAGTGATTCTCAGGTCCGTTCCCTCTTATCTCTCTTTTCTGAAGATCACGATCCTGTTGGTGTTCGTCCCGGAATCATTGTTCTCTATCCCCCAGATATGGGATGTCTTGGTAAACTGCTGGAGATTGACGAGAATGCCAAGAGGCACAAATCCTGCATCAGCACCAAGGGGAACCACCTGTTCATCCAGAAGAATACTCCCCCCCCGTACCTCTCCGACTTCAAACGCGACATACCCCCCCTGTTCTGTGACCCTGAAGAGTTCGCTGAAGGTGGTCGCCATTGCGTTGCACCAGCCTGCCAGAGACCTGGTAACAGTAAGTCCGCGCTCGATGGCTGCGGCATCGATCCCATTAAACCAGCACCGCAACCAGTTATCCTTCGCATACTGGACCGTGTCAAGGAAAGGAGGTGATGTGACGGTCAGGCTGACCGATCCATCCGGAATTGCTGCTGTTGAGCCGGAATCTCCTGTCAGAAAGAGGCCGTTGGATCCCGCATTGTTCAGCCTCGCATGTTCTTCCGGGGTGAGACCCCTTACCAGCGACCGGGTCTTTCTCAGTATGAGGTCGCGGACATTCCGATACTCCGGCACCTGTCCTCTCCGCTTGTTGATCTGGACCTGGCGATCAGGGGAGACCGCCTGGTTTGGAGGGAGGGTATATACCGAGAAGAAACCTGTGGAATGGCCGGTCAGCCTGCTGGTTGCAACCATCTGGATCCACGAATCGATAGGATCTGATCTTCCCCTCTCATCCCTGTTGAGGAGATACTGCCTTAACGATACGATCTCACTCTCAGTCTTCGGATTGTAAAACATGGAGAGGTCAATCTCGGCTCTTTCCATGGTTCGCAGTGGGATCTCCGCCATCCGTGCGGCAACCTCCTTTTCGTCCGGGATAAAGAAGCGGGGCCTTGTGAGGATCCGGCTGAGGGGATTGGCATCATTGGAGGCGATCTGCCTCCCAAGCAGGCCGGCCTCGATCACGGTTGTTCCCCTGCCCGAGAACGGGTCATAGACCCAGTCTCCCACCATGGTCAGGTTTTTGATGAAGAAGCGGGGGAGCTGCGGTTTGAAACAGGCCCTGTAGGAGATCTCATGAAGATGAGATCCCTTCCTCTGTGCAGGGGTCCAGAACTCCCGCGAGTACCGCATGAGTCTGATCCCTGCAATATCGATCATCTCACAGTCCTGAACCGAAGAAGATGGGACCAACAGATTCTTGAACGTGCTATCTGGATCATTGCAGGGATTCATGGAGATTTTCCGGATCAATTAATCAGCAGCCTTTCTTATCAATACCAACCCTGAACCCGCGATCGGATACCTTATGGGGCTTTGTTACCAACCACCAATCATATGCGCGAGGTCTCCCGGAAGCTGGTCCATATCATTTTCGGGCTTCTGATCGCCGCCCTTATCCAGTTTGCACCGATACAAATCGCGCTTCCCGTGCTGATGACCGGAACGTTTGCCGGGATCATCTTCCGGGATGCCCTTGTGCGGGGTTTCAGGGTGCCGCTGATATCGGTCCTTGTTGACAAGCTTGAACGCGAGAACGTCCGACCAGGAAAAGGAGCCCTCTACTTTGCCCTGAGTTCGCTCTTCTGCCTCGTGCTCTTCGACAAGGAAGTGGTTGTTGCTGCTGTTGTAACCCTCTCTCTCCTGGATGGCGTGGCGACACTGGCCGGTTATTATTTTGGGAAACATCCGGTTGTCGGAAAAAAGACTGCGGAAGGGACCATTGCAGGGATCGGTGTCACCTTTTTCGCACTGCTTCCGCTCCTGCCCCCGGTCCAGGCAGCAGTTTCAGTACTCCTTGCAGGTATTACGGAGCTCCTCTCGCCTGTTGATGATAACCTTACCATCCCGGTAATTGTCTGCATAGCATTGACCCTGATGGCGGGAATCTGAAAAACAGGGGATGGCCTAGCAGGTCTTTTTTTGGGCAGTTCTCCGATCTTTTTCCCTGTATCCCTCAAGGAGCACCGTGGCCACGTTCTTGACAGGTTTATCGGTATGTTCCTTTATGTGGAACTCGCAGAAGGGGCAGGAGCTGATAACGAGATCTGCCCCGGTTTTATCAATCTCATTTCGGCGGTTCTCCCCCAGTGCTGCAGCCTCCTGGGGCATCCCAGATCGCACTCCTCCGCCCGAGCCGCAGCAGATTGCCGGCATCTCTACGAGGTCGACCACCTTGCTGATCAATTCCCGCGGCTGTGTCCGTATCCCCTGCCCCCTGAGGAGATGACAGGGATCGTGGTAGGTGGCTTTTACCGGGAGGCGTGCAGGGGGCTCAATCCCGAACCTGAGGAGTACTTCGTTGATGTCCATCACCTTGAACGGTGTCCGGTAGTCGTTCTTCAGGGTCGATCCGCACCCTGCACACATGGTCATCACGGTGTCAATATTCCGGAATACATAGGCGTTGATGTTCCTGCTCTTGAGGGTGTCAAGGAATTCAATCTGCCCGGTCCTGATGAGAGGTGATCCGCAACAGACCTGCTCCTTTGGTATGATAACCCGGATGCCATTCCGCCTGAGAACTTCCATGGCATCAAGGGCCGTCTGGGGCAGGCGCATATTATACATGCAGCCGACAAAGAACCCCACCGTTGCTTTTACCTCCCCATCGGGTTCAAGGACTTCCGGTACCTGCTCAAGGAACGTTGTCCCGGTCCGGTCCACACTCCTTCCGGTCTCCCTGACCAGTTTCTCTACCTCCTGGTGACGGGGCAGGGTAAGCCCTTTCCGGTTGGCAAGAGCCCTCAGCTTTTCGATAGCTTTTCCCGGGATTTCTATATCCTTGGGGCAGACTTTCCAGCAGGACTGGCAGGATGTGCAGGTGAACAGTCCTTCACTCACTGCTTCAGTGACACGGTCGCAGGTATCCCTGGGATCAAGGGAGAGGCGCATATCCTCCCGCATCGCAGCAGGCCCTGCAAAATCGATCACTTTAAGTGCAGGACAGGCCGATACGCAGGCGAGGCACTCGATGCAGCTTCTCAGTGGCTTTATCGCCTCCACTTCATCAGGAGCAGGCATATGGAATTCTGCTCCCGGGACAAGAGAAGAGATACGATCGAGATAGGGTTCCATGTCCACGATGAGGTCTTTTTTGATCGGAAGGTCGAGCGGCTCGATAATCATCTCGTCCCGAGCTTCCTCCATGCAGGCGAGGACCGGCTGACCGTTCATCTTCACGGCACAACTCCCGCACTGGCCAGAACCACAGCAGTAGCGGTACGAGAGTGAGGGATCATGCTCATCATGGATGGCATGCAGCACATGGAGGACTCGAGCTCCTTCATTGACGCTGACAAGGTAATTCTGGAGATGGGGGGTGGTATCGCATGATGGATCAAACCGGAATACCTTGACGGAGATCTCTTTCATTTCACCGCCCTCGTCTCGATCCCTTCCCGCGACAGCGAGAGGTAGGTATGCCCATAGGGGGAGTGTTCTGGATCCCAGTTCTGGGTGATATCGCGCCTGAGATGTGCCCCCCGCGATTCCTTCCGGAGCAGGGCTGATCTGACCACAAGCGAGGCAGTGGTCAGCATGTTCTGGAGAATGAAACACTCAGCAAAATTTGCCGCCGATGCTGCCTTTGGACGGAGTGTCTGCAGGTGCCTGATTATCCCCAGTGTCTTTTGAAGGTCAGGACCGTTCCTGAAGATTCCAGCCCCCTCCCACATCGCGGTCTGGAGAGAGCGGACGATGGTCGATGGCGGGACGTCCCCCTGATTGAATGAGCCGATGCGCTGTTCAGCCTCCTCGATCATCATCTGATCCGCTGCCTTCTTTCGCTCTTTTACCCTTCCCGCCGCCTCTCCTGCACGTTTACCAAAGACCTGGGTTTCCGCCAGGGCATTTCCGCCAAGCCGGTTCGCACCATGAACCCCCCCTGATACTTCCCCACAGGCATAAAGGCAGGGGAGTGTCGTCTCTCCCATTGTTGTTATCCGGAGACCTCCCATGATATGGTGGGCAGTAGGGGCTACTTCCATCGGGACATCACGGATGTCGACCCCGAACTTGAGAAACTGCTCGAGCATGACCGGCAGCCTGCACTCGATCTGGGATCGGGGGAGGTGGGTAACATCCAGATACACGCCCCCATTTTTCGTACCTTTTCCCTCTAGAATCTCTGTCGCAATCGCCCTTGCGACCACGTCTCTTGTGGAGAGTTCCATACGTTCGGGATCATACCGCTTCATGAACCGCTCACCTTCGACATTTTTCAGGAGACCCCCCTCCCCCCTCACTGCCTCGGTGACGAGTCTTCCCCGTGCATCATAGGGATAGACCGCTCCGGTCGGATGGAACTGTATCTGCTCCATGTCGATCAGCTCGGCACCTGCATTGTACCCGATAGCGTACCCGTCACCCGTCCCGCTGGAAGAGTTGGTGGAAATGTCGTATATCCGGGTTCCTCCCCCCGTGGCGAGTATGGTGGCGTCTGCTAGCATGATCCGGAGTGCTCCCCGACGGTCCAGGCCGAGTGCTCCACTCACTCTCTGCCCCTCCATCAGGAGTGATATGACGGTGATTTCGTTCTCAATCAGGACGTCAGTTGCATGGAGCCGGTCGACAAGGGTCGATATCATCTCGTGGCCGGTCCGGTCACCCGCATAACAGGTCCTGGGGAACCGCTGCCCCCCAAACGGTCGCTGGGCAACTTCACAGCAGTCAGTCACATCAAAGACGGCGCCCCATTCCAGGAGATCCCTGATTCTGTGAGGCGATTCGTGAACAAGGATCTGAACGAGGTCATGTTCATTGAGATATGCACCTCCCTTCAATGTATCTTCAAAATGTATTTCACAGGAATCGGCTTCCCTGAGGACCGCATTATACCCCCCTTCTGCCATGGTTGTGCAGCCACCCTTTCCTGTGAGGGTCTTTGAAACGAGCATGGTCTCGCCGTATCCTGCAGCCTCAATCGCTGCACGGACCCCGGCACCGCCACTCCCAATTACGAGCACATGCGCCGTATCTACCGCATCAGAATGCATCTTATTAGTACGTGCGTCATATAGTATCATAAATAGATGCAAAGGACTGTGTGAGCCCGGATGAGGTTTTTAATGAAATTTGGCGGCACTTCAGTTGCCGATGCAACGACCATCAGGAAGGTTGTGGATATCATTGAAGGGTATCGCAGCGAAGGGCATGAAATTGCTGTGGTGGTATCCGCCCAGCGGGGAGTTACCGACCAGCTCATCGCAATTGCCACTGAAATAGCCAGTAGCCGTAATGCGCCTGCCATTGATCCCCTCATCAGTTCCCTCCGCCTCCGTCATACCTCCGTCCTTTCAGAGGTTGGACCTGATTTTGATGACGAGGTCAGCCGGGAGATTGAAGAGCGGCTCTGTGAACTCGGCAACATGCTGAATGCCGTTCACAATCTGAGAGAGCTTACTCCCCGCTCGCTCGATTATATCATCACCTACGGGGAACGGCTCAACTCCCTGGTGGTATCGGCAGCACTGCGACAGCGTGGTATCTCATCGCTCGTGATGGACGGTTGCGAGGCGGGGATACTGACAACGACCCAGCATGGAGAGGCGATGGCCCTGCCTGAAAGCGAAGGGAGGATCAGGGGAAGAGTGCAGCCACTGCTCACCGCGACAGTTCCGGTTATTATGGGATTCATGGGGTGCACCGAGAAGGGGATCATCACCACTCTCGGCAGGAGCGGATCGGACTATTCCGCAGCAATAATCGGTGCAGGAATCGACGCAGGGGAGATCTGGATCTGGACAGACGTGGATGGAATTATGACCTCTGATCCCCGCCTGATACCTGATGCAAGGGTGATACCCTTCATCTCCTACCTTGAGGTGATGGAACTCTCGTTCTTCGGCGCGAAAGTGATGCATCCCCGATCCATCGAGCCCGCCATGAAGAAGAACATCATCGTGCGGGTAAAGAACACTTTCAATCCTGCGCATCCCGGAACCGCGATTGTCAGAGGTGAGAAACGGGACAGCCGGGTGGTGAAAGCGCTCACCTATATCGACAAGGTTGCCCTGATCAATATATGTGGAGCCCAGATGATCGGACGGCCCGGTGTGGCAAGGGCAATCTTCTCTGCACTTGCTGAAAATGAGGTGAACGTAATGATGATCTCGCAGGGATCAAGCGAGGCTAACATCTCGCTGATCATCGATGAGAGTCAGCTCACGATTGCTACTGAAGCCCTCTCCACTATCCTAAAAGAGGGGCTCGTCCGGGAAGTGACATCCAACCGGGACGTCTGTGCGGTTGCCGTTGTCGGTTCCGGGATGGCGGGAGCAAAAGGGACAGGAGGCCGGATATTCACGGCCCTCGGGAACGGAGGGGTGAATGTGATGATGATCTCGCAGGGTTCATCTGAAGTAAATATCTCCTTTGTCGTGAAACAGGCAGACGGCCCCAAGGCAGTCCGGATCCTCCATGACGAGTTCCGGTTGTCAGAGGAGGATTATGCCTGAATCCTTCTCCTACCGGGATGCTGGTGTTGACATCGATCAGGAAGCGGAGGGAATCAGGGCGCTGATTGCAGCACTGACATACCGGAGGAAAGGCCGTTTCTCGATGATGGGAACTGTAGGGCATTTCGCCGGCCTCATCGATTTTGGTGATATGGCACTTGCACTCACTGTGGACGGGGTGGGGACAAAAATGCTCGTTGCCGACAGGCTGCAGGACTGGAGTACCGTTGGCATTGACTGCATTGCAATGAATGTAAACGACCTGTATGTCATGAATATGGAACCTGTTGCCTTTGTCGACTATATCGCCACGGATTCCATATCGGTCGAAAAAATGGCACAGATCGGCCGGGGCTTAAACCAAGGAGCCTGCCTGGCAAATGTCGATATCGTTGGTGGCGAGACGGCAACCCTGAAAAATCTTGTTTTCGGGCTCGATCTTGCGGGCACATGCCTGGGCATCCAGAAAAAGGGGCAGATCATCACCGGTGACCGAGTAGTTCCAGGGGACATCATCATCGGGATTCCGTCATCAGGGATCCACAGCAACGGCCTGACGCTCGCCCGGAGGATTGTCGATTCACATGATGCGTGGGAGGAACGGCTCACCAACGGAAGGACGCTCTGCCGTGAACTCCTCTGTCCAACCCGTATTTATGCAGAAGTGCTCCCAGTCTGCAGGAATACGGCAGTGACCGGGATGTGCCATATCACTGGGGGCGGGCTGCTCAATCTCTCCCGGATTACCAGGCATGGTTTCAGTATCGACAACCCGATTGAACCTCCGGAAATTTTCCGATGGCTCCGCGAAGCAGGTTCGGTCAGCGACCTGGAGATGTACCGGACCTTCAACATGGGTATGGGATATGTCATCATCGCACCCGATAGCAGCCTTCCTGCCATTGAAAGGCTGGTGCCAGATGCCCGGCCCGTGGGAATAATAACGGAAGAATCCGGGATCAGGCTTTCAGGAGAGAAATTCACGTGATGGAATCAGGCGTTCTCTTCGATATCATCTTCGATGGCCTCAATCCGGCAGACCTTCACCTTGTCGGCAATAATGGCACTGTTTCCTGAAAGATCCTCGATGACAAGCGTTGCCGCAAGCCTGCCTTCCCTCACCTTCTCAAGCGATCCCTGGAGCGATCTTATCCTTTCACGCTCCTTTCCCGTCTCTGCCCAGGAGAGGAGACTCTCAAGTACTTTCCCGATACGATTCAGTAATCCTTCGACATTTGAGACAAACCCTTCGCACGCAGGGCCGGGATCGATCCTGACTCCCAGCTCTGGTATCGAGATGGTGCCGGTCATACTCCGGACCACCCTCACCATCATGTCATCGGGAGATTCGATGCAGAGTTCCCAGCGCGAAGGTTCAGCATTGCTGAGCAGTTGCGTGTCAGCAAGACGATACCCGCAGGAAGGACAGAGTGCAGAGATGATCAGAATCTCGGAAAAATAGGGGATCTCATCAGTCTGGTACAGATATTGTATCTCGGTTTGACAGACAGGGCACGGACCGGGTATAACGGTCCGCACCTATTCGACCCCACCGATCTTGTCACGGGAGATCTTCACCGAGTTGGGAGTGATGACCACATATCTCTGGTCACCAAGACCGATGATATCTCCATTCACATCCTTGGCTACCTCTTTTAAGTCCTTCAAAACCCGCTCGTACATGACCTTGTCCATCTTGAGGCGTGAAATATCGGCGATGACGACATTCCCATTGTAAATCTCATCTTTTATCCTCGGGCTGTCCTTGATATCTCCTATTGCGGCTATCTTCACAAACATGGCAGGGGCTGACGCTTCGGCCTGTTCGAAAGCCTCAAGGTCGAGATCCATGTAGTCGTCCTCAGTGGAGGGGGTTGACTTGCCCAGAAGCGAATCGAGAAACTTTACCATGGGGAAAAATGTCTTTTATTTTTTATTTAATAGTATCTATTTCGAAAATGACGATATTCAAGGGCTGGTATCGCCATCACTCATCCCTGATGAGGATGCCTCCCCTAAAACTCCACGTTCCAGAGGTCATCGCCGATATAATGGATTGTTTTTACCATCTTGCCGGATTTTTTTTCCTGAAGATCCGTGGCATCATAGAGGGCAATACCAATCGCAAGTGGCTTTCCATGCCGCTCCTCCACCACCTGCACCGGGCAGCCAGCCTTCACATCTTCGCTTACGGATGTAATACCCGGCCGCATGATATCTGCCCCGTTGACAACATAGGGGACCGCCCCTGAATCAACAACAACCCGCCGTTCCATGACGGGGTGTTCGAGCAGGCCCTGGAGAGTGGGAAAGACCCAGTCCGCTGATTCCATAAGCTGTGGTTTTTTATTGATGAGGTAGAGTGCAAATCCTGCATTCGTTTCAAGAATTTCGACCCGATCGTCCATGAAGAGTGCCGCGGATTCCCCGATCTGTGCCCGAAGCCCGGCAAAGAGGGCTGATGCCTGTGATTTCCTGATACTGTGCCGTTTCCTTCCAATAATTTTCGCCATGCGTCATTCTATACTTCTCATCCGGATCATGAAAAAGCATTTCAGCAAGAGTGGCATATATGAGTGCGATAAGACAGGTACACTTCCTTGAGGAGCCCCGGGTGCTCGCCAAGTTTTAAGTATCTTTCTTACGCACATATATTACTCCAAAGTGATGGAACACAGGGAATTCGTATGACAAAGCGGCCGTTGGATATTTTGGATCAGGTGCTGAACCGGCAACCCGTAATCGTCTCCCTCAAGGGCGGCAGGGAACTTCGTGGCGTATTGCAGGGATATGACGTCCATATGAACCTTGTGCTGGATAAAGCCGAAGAGGTTGAGGGAGGGCAGGCGCGGAGCGTCGGAACCCTCATCGTCCGCGGTGACAATGTGATCTATATCTCTCCATCTATGGAATGATTGTGCGGAAGGTGAAGCATGTCAAAGGGCACTCCATCAATGGGCAAGCGTTCAGGCAAGGTCCATATCGCCTGCAGAAGGTGCGGGAGCATCTCCTATCATCTGCGGCACCGGACCTGTTCTGCATGCGGGTTTGGTAAAAGCACGCGGATGAGAAAGTACAACTGGATAAACAAGAGACCAAAGATCCCTACCCATTAGAGAGGGACCATGTGTGGAATCGTTGGCATCAGGGATGCTGGCGGTGTGTCGTTCTCTCTCTATTATGCGTTGTTTGCTCTTCAGCACAGGGGGCAGGAGAGCGCAGGGATCTCCACTTTTGATGGTGCACAACTTTATAAACACAAGGGACAGGGGCTTGTTGCCGAAGTCTTCGATCCTGCGATATTGAGAGGGCTTGAAGGCGACGTCGGTATAGGCCATGTACGATATCCTACGACCGGGGCAAACAAGCCGGAGAACGCCCAGCCATTCAATTTTCTCTTCCGTGATCACATCATCTCCATTGCCCACAACGGTAACCTTGTGAATGCATGTGAACTCAGGGACGAATATGAGGCTCGCGGGCAGATCTTCTGTACAACGACCGACACCGAGCTGATCGCAAAGGTGATCACCGATGAGATGAGCACGTCAGGATGCATTGAGGACGCCGTCCACCGGTGCATGCGGATACTCCGGGGCTCTTATTCTGTTATCCTGATGATTGACGGTACACTGTACGGATTCCGGGATCCGCTCGGAATCAAGCCCATGTGTATTGGAAAGACCAGCCAGGGGATCATACTTGCATCGGAGAGTGTGGCGGTCGATGCGCTCGGAGGAACCCTCCTTCGTGATCTGAAACCCGGGGAGCTGGTATGCATCGATGAGGGTGGAATGCGCGCCATGCAGATAGCGGTATCGGACTGCCGCGCCCACTGTATCTTTGAGTATATCTATTTTGCCCGGGCCGATTCGATTCTCGATGGGGCCCTCGTCTATGACGTGAGGAGGAACATCGGTGCAAAACTCCATGAAGAAGCTCCTGTCAATGCCGATTCCATATGTCCAGTCCCTGATTCAGGAACTGCATATGCTATCGGATATTCCAAGACATCCCGTATCCCGTTTGTCGAGAGTCTCATGAAGAACAGATACATGGGGAGGACCTTTATCATGCCCTCCCAGATTGAGCGTGAGAAGGCGGTCAGGATGAAGCTGAATCCGATTCGCGATCACCTGACAGGGAAGTCAGTGGTGCTGGTCGATGACAGTATTGTCCGTGGGACCACGTCACGGCGAATCATCGGTATCATACGCGATGCTGGCGCAAAAGAGGTGCATGTCAGGATTGGGTCCCCGGCCATCACGGCCCCCTGCTATCTTGGAGTTGATATCCCTACCCGTCAGGAACTGATTGCAAGTGACAAGAGCGAGGAAGAAGTCCGGGGTCGGATCACAGCAAACTCCCTCCACCATATCTCTCTCGAAGCTCTGGTTGAATCCATCGGAATAGAAAAAAAACACCTCTGCACGGGATGTCTGACCGGGTGTTACCCTGTTTCTATTACAGGGGAACAGTCGCAACCTCCGGCAATAGATTTTCTGGACGGGACATATCAGACAAAGCTCGAGCTCTTTGAATAACGACGCTTTACTAATTTTTTTCTGAGATAATTTCTCTCTAAAAGAAAGTAGCGAGGGATGGATTTGAACCATCGGTCTACGGGTTATGAGCCCGTCGGGATATCCTGACTACCCCACCTCGCTTCCGGCAGGAGTATAATATTGACAATCTCGGGACATATAGTTTACTCCACCAGTCCTAGACAGATCCCCCTGGGCAGGGATTAAATGATCCGCAACCAAAGGGATTTCATGGACGATGAACTGCAGCGTATCAGGGAGAAAAAAATTCGTGAGATGACAGAGCACATCCATGGAGGGGAGCGCCCTGTTGTCCATCCTGTCAATGCAGCAAACTTCCGGCAGCTGCTTGGGTCTACTCCATTTCTTGTCATCGATTTCTGGGCAGAGTGGTGCGGGCCGTGCAGGATGGTTGCACCGGTGATCGAGGAGCTTTCATCAGAATTGGCCGGCACCGTTACCTTTGCAAAGTGCAATACCGACGAAAATCCCGGTATCGCAGGAGGATTTGGAATCACTGCCATCCCGACTATCATCCTGTTCAGGGACGGGACGGCAGTTGACATGGTGGTGGGTGCGTATCCGAAAGAGGCTCTTAAGGCCCGGATCAAGAAAGCATTTCACCTTCCCTGACACGTGATCCTGCAGCATCACCACTATCCATCCTATTATATCACCATGTCGCAGTATCATAATGAGATGGTGAAACCCATGCGCCTGATAGTGGGGCTTTCCGGGGCCAGCGGTATCATCTATGGAATCCGGATGCTTGAGGTCCTGGCAGACCTCAATATCGAGACTGATCTTGTGATGACCGCTATGGCCGAAAAGATGGTGGAGATCGAGACTAGCCGGAGCATCGGGCAGGTCAGGGATCTTGCAACGCGGTGCTACGACAACAATGATTTCACCTCTGTGCTTGCAAGCGGGGGGTACAGGAGCATGGGGATGGCGGTTCTACCGTGCAGCATGAAGACCCTTGCAGGGATAGCCTGCGGATTTGCCGATAACCTCCTCCTACGGGCTGCAGACTGTACGCTGAAGGAACGGCGACCGCTTGTGCTTGTTCCAAGAGAAACCCCCCTGAATCTGATCCAGCTGAAGAACATGGTCACCCTTGCCGAATCGGGGGTTACCATTCTCCCGGCAGCTCCAGGATTCTATCACCAGCCTGAAACGATAGATGACCTTGTCGGCCATATCGTCGGCAAAACGCTCGATATTTTCGGAGTGGATCATCACCTCTATCATCGGTGGCGCCAGGATTTCTGAACTTTCTCTCCTATTTTATCAAAAAAATCCCGATACCTTATTAAAATCACATGATTCCCTTGAGGGGCACAAGTGTCCAACGTCAAAGTGGCGGCGGATATTTACATAAACTCCCATGGCCCGCCGCTCGGTCGAGAACAAAGGATGAAAAATGTGGAGCCAGAAAAAGGGGGTGGTATCAGGCAGTCTGTGCTTCCGGTGCGCATCCTCCCCGCATATACTGGAGAGAGAGGATGGTAATCGCTGAAAGGGGGAGCGCGATAACGATCGGATCGATGGCATTCCAGGGATATCCAAGGACTCCCACTTTTCCGAGGAGGGCTTTTGAGAGGCCGAACACAGCAGCATACTTCGTATTGACAAAGAAAGCCCAGATGAACCAGGCGAGCGACCCGACAACAAGGCTCGCTTTCGCTGCCAGGGGATCCGGTCTCCTGCAGTATACCGCAACAGCGAAAATGGGGAGGAATGCAGATGCACAAAGACCCATGAACATTGCCGTTGCTATGGCGATGATACTCCCAGGCATCAGGAATGCGATGATGACACTCAGAATGATCATCGCAAGGACCCCTGCCTGGTTTGCACGGAGGGAGAGGGCACACTCCCTGCCCCTTCCCCAGACATCGCAGATCAGGGCGGTTCCCATTGCATGGAACTGCGATGACAGGGTTGACATTGCCGCGGCGAGAAGGGTTACCATGAAGAGCACCACGAACCACTCCGGCATGGCGCTGTTGATGAATATGGGGATGATCGTGTCGATATTGCCGGCTGTAGCCACTTGGGCAGCAATCTTCCCCTGGGTCTGGTAGAAGTACACGTTCGTGAGGGCGCCGACCGTGAAAGCCACACCAGTCATCATCAGGATGAAGGGTCCACCTACCAGCACGGCCCTGTTGAGGGAGCGGTTGTCCTTTGCGGTCATGAACCTGACCACCAGCTGGGGCTGTGCAAGGACTCCGATCCCCACTCCTAGTACCAAGGTGGTGATGACCGTATACCAGATCGGAGATCCGAGATCGGGCATCACCGTCCAGCCGTTCATCCCCTGCTCCGCCAGCTTAGCCGGAACCAGATCTGCCATGTTTGTCAGTGCCGTATTGGCAACGGTAACCCCTCCGAGGATAAGGTAGGTCGCAATGAGGAGGAATGTCATACCGACAAGCATGATGGCACCCTGGACAGCGTCAGTGTACATGACCGCGATCAGGCCACCGAATATGACATAAATGGCTACGATGAGTGCAAAACCGATCAAAGAAATGCCATAGGATATCCCGAGCGTCTCCTTGATGAACTGGGCTCCGCCGATGAGTACAGCTGCGGTATAGAGGGGCATGCCGATGAGAATGATAACCCCGGTCAGGACCTGCATGAACTGGGACTGGTAAATCTTCCCCATCAGGTCCGGGAACGTGATGGCCTTAAGTCGCTGCCCTATCTCCCGCGTCTTTTTCCCGAAGACGACAAAGGCGATCAGGATCCCCACACCGATATTAAAGACCGTAAGCCAGATCAGCCCCATCCCCAGATTTGCCGCCTGGCCTCCAAAACCGACGATTGCAGAGGTGCTGATGAAGGTCGCTCCGTAAGAGAGCGCAATCACAACAGGATGGGCATTTCTCCCCGCGACAAGGTAATCCTCAGTATTTCTGGTCTTCTTGTACCCGATATAGCCCAGTATGAGCATGATCACCACATAGATCGCGGTGACGACAAGGACCATTGTTGTGCTAACGGCCATTCGTCAGTCACCCCCTTTGTTCCAGTACAGGTAGCCATAAATGAGACAGGCAAGGGCAAGTGCTATACAGAGCAGATATGCGATCCAGATCTGCGGGTCAGGGATTCCAAACATGATACAAACCTTCTGGTAATCTCATGGAGTGTCCATTACAGGGGAACCGGCGAAAAAGCGGGTCCCCTACCTAAAGAATATAAAGAAAAATGCGGATGATTGCTGCAGGACCGATTGCGAGTTGATATCCTGTAAGCGGGACATTCCGGTTTACCTGATCTTTGAGGTCAATCTTTTTCTATTTAAGACTTTTTGAATTGTTCTGACAGCAGATTGTTCTGACAGCAGATTGTTCTGACAGCAGATTACAGTAGTCTCTCTTGGTCTCCATCACATCAGAAGGGGACACTGTGATTCCGTCAATATGGACGAGGGCAAAGAAGGAAAAAGACGGGTATGCCAGTAATTGCACCTCTTTTCCTGATCCAGACCATTTTATTTCACCGGCCGAAAGCCAGATGAACCGTCCGGCTCCATATGGTGGTGGAATAAATGGATACGTTCTCCCGGTTGCACGAGGGGCTCAGACAGGTCCTTGCTCACCGGACTGGATGGAGTGAGCTGCGGGCTGTGCAGGAGAAGGCATACGAAGCCGCGAGCGGCGGGAACGATGTACTGGTCATTGCGCCGACTGCTGGGGGAAAGACCGAGGCAGCACTCATCCCGGTCGTGGATGGGATTCTGAAGGGAGGATTTCCAGGTGTTGCCGCACTCTACCTCGCCCCTCTCAAGGCATTGATCAACAACCAGGAAGAGCGTTTCCTGAACTTCTGCCTGCCAAATGGTCTTGAAGTGCTGAAATGGCACGGAGACGTCCCGAAAGGGGACCGGGCATGGAAGGACAATGAACCCCCCCATATCCTGATGATCACGCCGGAGTCCCTTGAAGTGCTCCTCATGGAGAAGGAGCTCTCTTCCGGGCTTTCGAACCTCCGCTATCTCATCATCGATGAGCTGCACGCCTTCGTGGAGTCAGAACGGGGGGTCCAGATGAGGGTCCTGCTCGATCGCCTGGACCGGCTATCCGGAAGAAAAATCCAGCGGATCGGCCTTTCCGCCACCGTTGGCAATCCTGAAGAGATCCTCTCCTGGCTGTCAGGGAGCAGGCATGGAGAGGTGCTGGTCCGTGTCCCTGCACCCCCCCAGCCGAAGAGGTTTACCTTCATCGTGGAGGAGAAGGAATCCGCAAGGGTCGGGGCCCTTGCCCGGATTGTCCGCGGGAAGAAAGCGCTGGTGTTTGTGAACAGCAGGAGTGATGCCGAAGCGGTAAACACCGCTCTTGCCGGCAGGGTCGATCAGCTGCTGGTCCATCATTCATCCCTATCTCCCGAGATGAGACGTGAAACCGAGAGAGCGTTCTCTGAATCTGAAAGTTCCTGTATCATCTGCACAAGCACCCTTGAACTGGGAATCGATATTGGGAACCTCGACGTGGTAGTCTGCATCGGCCCCCCTCCCAGTGTCTCCTCGTTCCTCCAGAGGATGGGAAGGAGCGGGAGGAGAGGGAAACCTCCCTACGTCGCCTGCATCCTGAAGGATGCCTGCGAACTCCTCTGTATGGCTGCTGTGATCGAATCAGCAAGCAGAAAGGAAGTGGAGCCGTTATTTCCTCCCCAAAAACCGTATAATGTGCTCTTCCAGCAGGTCTTGCTGGAGATCGTCAGGAAAAGGAGAACCTCACGTTCCCATATCCGGAGATTTGTCAAAGGGCTCTTTGCCTTCCGGGAGATAAAACCCCGGGAGATTGATTCGCTTCTTGGTTTTCTTGATGACTCTGGCATCCTGGTCGGTGATGGAGACATGCTGATGCCTGGGCCGGGGGCTGAGGCGTCATTCGGAAGATCCAACTGGAAGGAGCTCTTCTCGGTCATAAAAGGGGGGAGTGAGTTCCGTGCGGTGACTCCTGACGGTGAAATGATAGGGACGCTTGATGCACGGTTCGTCGCAGGAAGGAACAGGAAGAGTTTCACCCTGGGGGGGAAAAGCTGGACCTTCGTGAAGAGTGACGACTCCCACGAGCTGGTCGTGGTTGTTCCCGGAGGAGGGGAGAAGAATGAAATATTCTGGACCGGTGGAAAGACGGGTTTCTCTCCTGTTGTCTGCAGGGCAGTCGGCCGGATCCTCTCAACCGGGGGATCGATGCTCCCCCTTCCCGAACCTGAAAGAGAACTCATCTCCGGAGTAATCGACACTCTCCCTCCGCTTGTCCCAGGGGGAATCTTTATCGTGGAGAAACCGGGAAAAAGGAACTTCGATGTCACCATCATCACCTTCAGGGGCAGGATGTTCAACGGGATACTCGCCAGCCTGATCCGGTCCGAATCTGAGAGGAAACGCGCAGTTAGTTATCATGATTTCTCCGTATCGATAAAAAATGCCGGGAACGCGGGTGTGTCTTCGAGCATCTACGACCTGCTCTTGGGGCTGCAAGCGAGGAGGACCGATTCCATTGCAAAAGGCCTCAAGACACCCGGCCCGGAGACCTGGAAATTTGCGGGGGCGTTCTCCCCAGAGATTCTCCGTGAAATGGCCCTTGCCGATTACTATCGCTACCCCGATTTTTTGCAGGATTTCAGGAATGTGGAAATTTTTCTCGCAGATCCTGGTGGATCAGTCCCTACCGTTTAAATATCAGGTGACCACCGCTTTTCTGAACCTCCACCATGCAATAGCGAACATTATTGCCGCGAATCCCACCAGGAAAAGGAAGGCAAATACAATTTGGATGGGGGTGAACTGGTAGTGGATCCCAATTGCCTGGAAATCGCCTCCGATGGCAAAGTAACGGATCCCTGTCACCAGGTACGTGAGAGGATTTACCAGTGAAAGTGCCTGCAGGGCAGGGGGAAATGCATCTATCGGATACAGTGCATTGCTCGCAAAGAATATGGGCATGGTGAGCAGGGTCATGATCCCCTGCATCCCTTCAGGGCTCTCGAGCGAGATCGCGATGGCAGCAGAGAGGAAGAGAAATCCAAGGGAAAAGACGGCAACGAATAGCAGGATTCCAAGGATGGCCAGGAACGTTTCAATTGCCGTGTACCCGAAAAAGAACTGGGCTCCGATCAGGATACCGAACACCATGATGATGATAGCCTGGATGAAGGATTTGGTCATACCCGAGAGTGCAATCCCAAAGATGATATGGTTCCTCGGGAGCGGGCTTGCGAAGATCTCACGCATAAGCCCCCAGTTCTTGTCGAAGAGGAGACTCATCCCCCCAAAGAGGCTGGTAAAGAGCGTGGTCATTGCGATCACCCCCGCAGCCATAAAGGTGAGATAGTCTACCGTGGGCACTCCTGGCAGGGGAGGTATCTCTGAGGTGAAGCGGTTAAAATTGGAGGACATGGCTATCCCGAAAAAGGCCATCCATAACGCCGGCTGGACAAGTGAGGAGATGAGGAGGGTCTTGAACCGGTAAAACCGCAGCATGTCGCGCCAGAATATCGTGAGAAATCCAAGATGCATCGGTTACCTCCTGCCTGCCCGGGTCACGGCTGTGGAAGGTTTTTCTGCCCCTTCATCACGAAGTTCGCGGCCGGTATAATGGACAAATACATCGTCCATTGATGGTTTTTTCAGATTGACCGCATTGACCCTGATCCCCTCCAGCGAGAGAGCTTCGATGATCATCGGTAGAATTTTTGTGCCATCGCCGTTCAGCATAGCCACGATCCCGTTCGGCTTCTGAGTGATATGTTTGACCATGTCCATGTCTGAGAGTATTTTCCTGGTTCCGGCACCATCACTGGTCTCGAGGTAGATCAGGTCCTCGCCGAGAGTATTTTTCAATTCGGCGGGTGTTCCGGTTGCAATGATCTGTCCTTTATCGATAATGCTGATCCGGTCGCTCAGGTGATCGGCTTCATCCATGTAGTGGGTGGTGAGAAATATAGTGGTACCCTCCCGGTTTACCGCTTTGATATACTCCCACATCCGCATCCGAGTCTGGGGATCAAGTCCGATTGTCGGTTCATCAAGGAAGAGCACCCTCGGGCGTGTCATGAGTCCCCTCGCTATCTCGAGCCTGCGTTTCATCCCCCCGGAAAGATTTTTGGTCCGGGTATCCTGCTTGCCCTCGAGTTGGACGAGTGCCAGGAGCTCTTCGATCCGTTCTTTCCGCTCCGCGTTGGGCATCTTGTATAGGTGTCCGTGGAATTCGAGGATCTCACGGCATGTCATGTCACGGTCGAGTGTGACATCCTGGAAGACGATTCCGATAGACTCCCTGACCCGCTCCGGATCCTTTGCCACATGAAAGCCTGCAACGGTTGCTGATCCCTGCTGCAGCGGAAGGAGCGTGATCAGGACATTGATGGCGGTACTCTTGCCGGCCCCGTTTGGTCCGAGGAATGAGAATATCTCTCCTTCAGATACTTCAAAGCTTATTCCGTCAACTGCGGTAAAATCCCCGTAGCGGTGGAAGAGATCTCTTACCGAGATTATTGGGTCACTCATGAGACTCCCATGGATCCATCATTTGTTTTCAAATCTGCCTGCTCATTTTAGTGGTTTGGACAGAGATCTCTTAATAAGGATTGGAAGGGGAACTGTCTCATGCTATTCCCGGGGGTGATGGGGGGGAGTGGGCAATTCCCCGTCATCGATACCAAGGGATGTTGTCGGTAGAGGTAAAGAAATACCCAATAAGAGGAGCGATTGGACAGGGATGAATGAGGATACCGGGCGGCTTGAGCATTTTATCGCCATGCTTGATGATGAGGATCCATCGAAACGCTGGAAAGCAGCAGAGTCACTTGGGAGATTCATGGATGAACGTGCGGTTGATCCGCTCATCCTTGCCCTTACGGACGAGGACTGGAGGGTGAGACAGAAAGCAGCCTGGGCACTGGGAAAGATTGGGGATCCAAGGGCCCTCGTGCCGTTGAGAAGATCGTTGATGAACGAGAGGGAAGGTGTAAAAGAGATTATCGAGGAAGCACTCGATGAGATTAAGGCAAGGGGATATCATCCGGTGCGCTCTGCTGATGATAGGTAAGGTTTTATGCATCCTCCGGTCAGGAGATGACTACCGTGGTATACAGCCCTCTCCTTTTATAAACCATTAATACCTCTGGCGGGGAACATTTGAGGGACAATCATCTACTTCTCCCCCCTTTAGGGGAGTTGTCTGTTTCCTGGACGCAGACCAGGTCAGGGAGTTAGGTATGGATTTTAGAGATACGGGTCTCGAGTTTGACCAGAACCGGATTGAGGAACTTGATCAGCTGCGCAGGGAGGGCTACCCCCTCTATCCCCCGGTATTTGAGAGAAATGATCGGATACGGGAGATCAGGGAGAAGTTCTCTGCCGTAGGCCATGAGAGGAGTGAAGAGCGTGTTGTCACCGCCGGACGCCTTTACACAGTCCGGAACCATGGAAAGACCATCTTTGCTGATCTTGGTGACGAAAGAGCACGTATCCAGCTCTATATCAGAAAGAATGACATCGGGGAGGCTCATTTTGATTTTTTTTCCCGTTACATCGAGCGTGGCGATATCATCGGCATCGGTGGCTATCCCTTCAGGACAAAGCTTGGTGAACTGACAATTTGGGTAGATGATATTGTCCTCCTGACAAAGTCGCTGAACTCACTCCCTGAAAAGTTCCATGGCTTGACCAATGTGGAGAAACGGTATCGGCAGCGGTACCTTGACCTCATCATGAATACAGAGATCCGGGAGACCTTCCGGATGAGGAGCCTGCTGATCTCCGAGATCCGTTCCTACCTTACCGGACGCGACTTTCTCGAGTTCGAAACACCAATCCTCCAGCCTGTCTATGGAGGGGCCAATGCCCGGCCGTTCACCACCTATCACCACTGCCTCTGCCAGAACCTCTTCCTGCGTATCGCCCCCGAACTCTATCTGAAGCGACTCGTCATAGGAGGATTTGAGAAGGTCTTCGAGATTGCGAGGAACTTTCGCAACGAGGATATCGATACCAGGCATAATCCAGAGTTCTCGATGGTCGAGATATACGAAGCATACCGGGACTACAACGACATGATGGCTCTCACCGAGGGGATCATCTCACATCTCGTTCACACCATCTGCGGGAAATACCAGATCGAATTTGGGGGGGGGCATCTCGATTTCACCCCGCCCTGGCGGAAAATGTCGATGGAAGATGCGGTCAGGGATCTGGCAGGACTGGACACTCGGTCGTACAGCCTTGAGGATCTGAAGAAGATTGCCGGAGACAAGGGGATTGAGGGGTATGAGGCAGCGACGAGCTGGAGGGAACTGCTGGTCCTGTTCTTCGAAGAGATGGTGGAAGGGCAGCTCATCCAGCCTACGTTCATTTACGACTTCCCCATCGAGAACTCCCCCCTCGCAAAGAAACACCGGTCAAAGGAGGGATTCACCGAGCGGTTCGAGTTGTTCATCTGCGGGATGGAGATTGCGAACGGGTTTTCAGAACTGAATGATCCCCTCGACCAGCTCGGCCGTTTCCAGCGGCAGGACGACATGAGGAAGGCAGGGGATCTGGAAGCCCAGATGCTTGATTATGATTTTATCGATGCCCTCGGGTACGGCATGCCGCCCACAGGAGGAGTAGGGCTTGGAATCGACCGCCTCGTGATGCTGGTGACAAACCAGAGCTCCATCAAGGAAGTCATCCTCTTTCCACAGATGAGATCGGAAGGGGATGCTACCCTCAAATCCTCCGATAAAAATGAGGCCGGAACCCCATAATTGGAGTTTGGAAGTAGTTTATCAGGTCTGTATGTTCCCTTTTTTCCCTGGGATATCACACTTGGGATGCATCAAGAATTAAAAAAATCCTGCCAGGTCATCGACAAGGCATCCTCCTTTGCCCTCATTCGGGAAAAGAGGTTCAGCCTCCTAAGTTTTTCAATAAAAATTGAGCGATTGCCTGGGAGCATGAATTTTTAACCCGACTTTACAGATGCAGCCGCATACCTGCACTGCCCGAATGAGATGCATCCGTCCCCCAGCGGGTACTCTGCATTGATGAACAGTTCAAGACCGGCTTTGCGTAACTGATCGATAATTGTCTCCCGAATCATCCTGTTATAGGCAACACCCCCGGAAAGAACAACAAGGGGGATACCACAGTCCTGTGCTGCATGGACCGCAAGCCCGGCGATCCCTCGCGCAAGATTATACTGGAACGAAGCGGCAACATCGGAAATGTGATGGTGGTCACCTGACCGGATGGAATTGTATTCCCGGAGTGCACTTTTCATCAAGCTCCTTGTGGACAGCACCTCAGTGGAAGCGTTGCGGAAAAACGACAGATCCCACTCACAGGCTCTTCCTCCAACGGCTACAGATTCCAGTTTCATCGCAGGTTCACCATCATAGGTTTTCTCATCGCAGAGTCCAAGGAGTGCAGAGACCGCGTCAAGGACCCTCCCTGTACTGCTCGTCATGGCAACATTCAGGTTTTTATGCAGTTGTGCTTTGAGTATGTCCAGTTCGAGATCGTTCCAGCCGCGTGAGAGGAGGATCTCTTCGACATCGGGTTCCGGCAGGATCCCGTAGAGCATCCTCTCCGGGTAGGTAGTCGCCAGATCGCCGCCTGGCATGGGGACAACCTCCAGATGGCCAACCCGTTCATAGTCAGGGATCTGACCTGCAAAGATCTCCCCTCCCCATATCGTTCCATCATCGCCATATCCAACTCCGTCGATAGTAATCCCAATGCAGGGATCCGGGGTGGCAGCCGCAATATGAGCCCGGTGGTGCTGGACCGGAACAAGCCTTCCTCCCCCTTCCTCAGCCAGCTCACGAGCATACCGGGTGGAAAGAAACTGGGGATGGGCATCGTGGGCGATCAGATCATACGTTTCTGCACCAAGGAGCCTGCCCATAGTGCGGATGGACTCCTTCAGGTAGTCAAAAGTCCCGGGATTCCTGACGTTTCCAATGTGGGGGGAGGTGGTTGCAACATCATCTTTGTAGATGGTGATATTGGAATTCAGTTCAGGACCGACCGCAAGTATCGTGCTCTTTCCCAGGGGAAGTCTGGTCCGTCTGGGCGCCATACCCCTGGAGAGACGGATGATGTACCCGTCCCTCACCACTGAATCATCGCACCTGTTGATGATTCTCCGGTCATGGGAGAGGAAAAAGTCAACCTCCCGGCTGAGGCTGGCCATTGCCCTGTCGATATCGGTGATCATGGGATACCCGGGCATGTTTGCACTCGTCATGACGAGGAGTGGGTGCATGAGGTGCGAAAAAAGGAGATGGTGGAGTCCGGTATACGGAACCATACAACCAATGGTATGGAGATTGCTAATTTCTGTATGAGCCGTCCGGTCCCGTTTTTCCAGAACGACAATCGGTCTGGTTGCACTGTCGAGGAAAAGGCGTTCCTCAAGTGAGACGCATGCGATCTGGTCGACATAATCGGAGTTTCTGACCATTATCGCAAAGGGCTGCTCCGACCTTCCCAGACGCCTCTTCAATTCCCCAGCTGATTCCTCAATACACGCGATATGGAATCCTCCGATTCCACGGATTGCAATCAGGGCACCGGAGTCGAGAAGCCGTGCCGTCTCCTGTATCAGATCCTGGCAGTCCACGGTGTTTCCGTTTCGGTCCAGCAGGATGAGGTGGGGACCGCATCGTTCACATGCGATGGTCTGTGCATGATGGCGGCGGCAGGAGGGTTCGGCATACTCATCCCCACATTCCTCACACATCGGGAACTGCTGCATCACGGTCCGTTCACGGTCATACGGGAGTGTGCTGATGATGCTGTAGCGGGGGCCACAATTCACGCACGATGTTGCCCAGTACGATCCGTACCTTCCCCCGCGGGAGTCGATATCCGCAATACACTCCTCGCAGGTTGCGATGTCGGGAGGGATCATCCCGGACATGGTTCCTGGACTGCTGGGCAGGATGAGGAAGTCATCAGGATATGGCCCTTCCCAGGGTGTTACAGAGAGATAATCGATCCGGGCAAGTGGAGGGCCTGTGCGTATGGAAAGGAGGAAGTCCTCAAATCTATCCCCCTTCGCATAAATTTCAACCTCACTTCCGAGATTCTTCACGTGACCAAAAATCCCGTATTCGAGTGCACGGGCAAACACAAAAGGACGGAAACCTACGCCCTGGACAACTCCACGGACGAGTATTCTCCCGCTTCGGCGCATCGGATTCCTACAAAACTTTATGGATTTACTGCGCCATATACTAAGTGGGTTTTATCGTGTCAGGCCATATCAGGATAGTGAATGATCCGGTGGAACTGATTCCCCTTCTCATCACTTTCAACAACTCGTGTTATAAACAGGTCTATGATCTTCTCAACAAGTCATGGATGACGGAAGAGGAGTTGAGTGCTCATCTGAAGGAAGAGGGAGTAAGTCACTGCATCAGCATCCTGAAAAAGGGCAATCTCATTGAAGAACAATGGAGGATGCCAGAGCAGGGAAAGCGCCCTGTAAAGGAATTCCGTGCGACATACAATAAGTTCAGGGCGAATTTTCAATGCAACCTGACTGATCTCTCCGACCTTCTTTATATCGCGGTATCCAATGATGAGCAACTACGCATCGTTGTTGAAAAGGTAGAGGAGGAATTGTCGGGGGGGAACAACTCCATCAACGATATTGCGCGCAAATTCGGGGTCAGTCCCACCTTTATCAGGGGTTTGGCAAAGCGGATCCCTCATCTGGATGTGAAAGGTCAGGGACTGGTGCTGCTTGAACGAAGCCAGTGAGGATCCCCTCTCATTCATCCTCAGGAGCAAGCGGGAGGTAACCCGGCTCCAGATCCTTGTCGAGATTGCTGAGCACCAGCCTGCCGTCAGGCAGCAGGAGATTGCCGATAAACTCGGTGTGACCCCTCAGGCAGTCTCAGAGTATATCAGAGAACTCGTCGATGATGGCATGGTTGCTGCCCACGGGAGAGGACGTTACGATGTGTCCCGGTCCGGCATCGAATGGGTTCTTAACCATGCGGAAGCCCTTGAATCGTACGCCCGGCATATCAGGAGGGATATTATTCAGCAGGTTTCGACCTGGACCGCTATCGCTGCCCATGATCTTAAAGAGGGGGAGGAGGTGGGTGTCTTTATGAAGGGAGGATGGCTCTACGCGGCGAGTGAACCCCAGAGTGCAACCGGGATTGTCCTGATGGATGCCCGCCAGGGTGATGATGTCGGCGTCATCCGGCTGTCGGGAATCATCGATCATACCGAAGGAGTAATTCACGTCTGCAAAGTGCCACGGGTCCAGAGGGGAGGATCGCAGAACGTGAAGAAGGAACAGCTCCTGGCCGTCACCAGCCAGGCTGAAATGATCGCAGCAGTAGGCCTGGAGGCGTACGTGGCATTGGAGAAGGCGGGAAGGATCCCTGACATGTTCTTCGGATCCCGTGAAGGGGTCATCGAGGCGGCATTTCACGGCATCAACTGTGCCATTTTTATTGTGGATGAAGAATTCACCGATTTCCTGAAGAGGCTTGAAGGGGTCGGGTTATCGTACCTCATCCATGACCTGGTCACTCCATGAGGGTTATCGTCCATCCCCAGAAAGGAAATTACAAGATCCTCTTTCTCGACAATCACACTATCCGGGGAACTGCGTTTGCAGAGATATCTGAAACCCCGAAAGGAGTGAGGCCTGTTCAGTACCGGCTCAAATGGGGAAGCAAGCAGCAGTACCGCAACACTCCCACAAAGGACCTTATCGCCTCACTCCGGAAGAGTGAGGTGTTCCTCACCCGGCGTGACGAGATATTCGGGAGGTTCCTTGCCGATTTCCAGATCTCGTCATCGCTGGTGAATCTCTGCCGGATCTGTCTCCTCGAAGAGCGGATAACCCCGCTGAGCGATAAAACCGGGATCCGTTACCGGGGATCTGAATTGATCTGCCCGGAGTGTGCAAAACGGGAAATCCGCCGTGAACTTGCACATATGGGACGTATCGGGCGCCAGTCCATGTCCCACATGGAAGAGATGCTGTTAAAATACCGTGATGTGGACAGGGTTCTTGCAAGCATCCAGCCTGAGCAGATAACGATGTCCCAGACGCTTTTCGACCGGCTGGAAGCTCATCCGGTACAGAAGACAGAACGCCTCGAAGAGCTCCCTCTTCCCCGGGTTTTTGTAGATGCGTCTGGGATCTCCTGTCTCATGCCCGCCCAGCAGATGGCAGTGGATGCGGGCCTGTTGTATGGAAAGGACCTCCTTATCGTTTCAGCAACCGCGAGCGGAAAGACCTTTATCGGGGAGATGGCGGGGATTAAGAACCTCATCGAAGGAAGGGGGCAGTTCCTCTTTCTCGTCCCCCTGGTAGCCCTTGCCGTCCAGAAATACCAGCGGTTCAATGAACGATATGGAACGTTTACCGATGTCGGGATCATGATTGGGAAGAGCAGGATCAACCTGCCAGAGAACCGGCAGGCGGGAGACAGGAACACGGGGGCGCCTGTGATTGTCGGAACATACGAGGGAATCGATCATCTCATCAGGCGGGGATCACGCCTCCGGCAGATCGGGACCGTGGTAATCGATGAAGTCCAGATGCTTGAGGATCAGGACCGGGGACACAGGCTTGACGGCCTGATTGCACGATTGAAGTATCTTGCCCCCAAAGCCCAGTTTCTGTACCTGTCAGCCACTATCGGGATGCCGAAGATCCTGGCAAAGAAGCTGGGAGCAACCCTTGTCAGGTATGATGAACGGCCGGTCTCACTGGAGCGGTATCTTCTTTTCCTCGAGCATAAGCAGAAGATCCCGACCGAGAAGAAACTCTGCGAAGAAGAGTTCAGGAACAGGTCATCCAAGGGATTTTTCGGCCAGACGATAGTCTTTACGAACTCAAGGGCCCGGTGTCACGTTATCGCCGATGCAATGGGACCAGGATACGCGGCATACCATGCCGGCTTGACCGCACAGGAACGAAGGGATGTTGAGGCGAAGTTCCTGGGCGGTAAGCTGAAAGCGGTGATCACGACCGCCGCTCTCGGTGCCGGTGTAGACTTCCCTGCATCCCAGGTCATTTTTGATTCGCTTGCCATGGGAATCTCGTGGCTCACCGTCCAAGAATTCAACCAGATGGCAGGGAGGGCCGGCCGGCCTGACTTCCATGATCTCGGAAAAGTGGTCATCCTTGCCGAGCCCGGCGGAACATATGGAAGAGGGTCCTCATTCACCGAGGAAGAGGTGGCGATGCGCCTTCTCAAGGGGGAGATGGAGGAAGTAGCCCCGGAGCATGACCTCGAGCAGAGCTCGGAAGAATATGTGGCCAATGCCGTTGTCTGCGGGGGAGATGAGCAGGATTTGGAATACATCAACAACCAGATGATCGGGACCCTTGAGCCTGTGCTCCCCACCCTCGTCGAAAATGGATTGGTCCGCCGGAGAAACGGGACGATCGAACTAATGCCTCTTGCCAGGGTGATGGCCGAACATTTCGTCGGCGTGGAACGCCTCCTCGAGATCCTCTCGCTCTCAGGCAAATTCAAGGATCCGATTGATATCCTGGCCGAACTTGAATGCAGCGCCTTGGAAGAGCGGAAGAAGGATCGGGGAAAAGGAAAGAGGGAGAAGCACTGATCCGGCCAGTGACCTCTCAATGAGAGACGTTCGCTTTGGTATTCAGTGTGAAATCCTGCAAACCCACCGGTCGTATATGGGATCCCGCGTATTCTCGATAATTTCTGCATCCGCTCCGGATTCATGTGCCCAGGTCATGATGCGCATGGCTTCCTGCTCGGTACCTGTGGTGATGAGGCTGCGATCGGTCAGCGCGATCAGCTCTCCGGTAATCTGCTCCCAATTCCCCGCGTTGAAATCGTGAATTTCACCGAACATGAGCCCGAGGCCGGTATCACAATGTTCGATGTAGTGGTGAAGGAGCGATGCATCGATCAGCATCGTCTCCTCAAAAACGAGCCTGCCCCTGGCAAATCCAAGGGAGATAAGAGATGGATCATTGTCACAGGAAAGGGTCTGATACCCCCTTGCCCGGAGGACGAGGGATCCGATTCCAGACCCGCATCCGCAGTCAAGGCACGATCTCCCTGCTCCTTCTCCGAGGATTTCACGAACAAGGGAGTCCACGAGACGTATCCGGGCTGGATTCAGATCTTCAAGGGCAGGGGTGGAATGTTGTGCCAGTTCCCGACTGTAATAGCCCCGGACTGCAGCTTCCCAGATATCGCGCTCCTCCTGGAAGATATCGCCTCCAAGATCCTCGAAGCGTGCTATCAGTGCACTGGTCGGTGTGCGAAGGTGAAAACACCCGGCGATCCACGTGTCTTTACTGCATACTGCCATGCAGAGTGGATCCGAATTCTGATCGATGAGGAGCCTTGCCTGGCTGCCTTCGGATTCTTCAAGGATAGCGGTGAACGTGGTATCCGGGAGCAGTGCAAAGGAAGGTTCAATAAGATGGACCTCCCCAAGGCCAAGGATCTCTGCGATTCTCTGCATCTCTTCAGGCCCCGTATTTTTTGGCCTTGTTGATCAGATCGCAGATGATTGGCATCAGTGATTGTCCCGATATCCGGTTGAGTCCCCCTTCTGCACAGGCAACTTCATCGAAGTGCATGACCGAATCGGTCCGGACACCATCGCCCCGGATGACCAGCGGAACAGGGTCAGCACTATGGTCCCGAATGCTGCAGGGGGTGCTGTGATCGGCACAGACGACGATGAGGCAGTCATTGGTATCCAGCAGAGGTTCGAGAGCAGAATCGATACGTTCGATGAAATTTTTCTTCTCAATGGCACGTCCGTCATGGCCGGCCTCGTCTGCTCCCTTGATGTTGAGCAGCACAAAATCCTGTTCTTTCAACTCCGTGAGAGCGGCGTTCACTTTTCCCTCAAGGTTCGTATCTGACGATCCGGTCGCTCCCTCAACCATGACGTATCTGAGGCCAAGAGATTTCCCGATTCCGGTTATCAGGGTTGCTGCAGATATGACACTCCCGGAAAGGCCGTATCGCTCCCGGAATGGCTCATAATGGCCCATCTGCCCGGCACCACGGATGAGGATCATGTTAGCCATGGGTAGTCCCTCCCTCTTTCGATCCTGGTTCAGGGGATGATCCGCGAGGAGAGGAAGCGACTGCCTGATAAATTCGTTCAGTGCATCTGCGGTCTTTTTGTCGGCTGACGAATCACTGAGGGGCACGAAGGCTGGAGGAATAATGCCCTCCTTCTTTGGATCGTTTGAGGAGACACAGGCCCCGAGTCCCTCTCCCCTGAAGGCGAGCGCAGCGCGGTGACCCGCCCCGGAACGGAAGAGAACATCCACCCCGAACGAGGAGAGATCAACCATCTCCTCGACTATCCTGGAGAGCAGGCTGGTATTGTGGATCCTGCCTGCACGCCGGTCAATAACGTGTCCGTTCCCATCAATGGTCGCGTAGTTGCAGCGGAATCCTACCATCCCCGGTTCCATGGTGATACCGGTCCCTGCCGCTTCAAGGGGACCCCGGCCGGTATAGTATTGTTCCGGGGGATATCCGAGGAGACTCAGATGCGAGGTATCCGATCCCGGCCGGATTCCAGGACCAATAGTATCCATAATCCCGGATACTCCTTCCGCCGTAATACGATCGAGAATGGGAGTCCGTGCAGCCTGGAGAGGCGTCAGTCGACCAAGTTCATTGCATGGCCGGTCAGATACACCGTCGATGATAAGGAGCAGGACCTTTCGTGCCGTCATCCTGAAAAGATACGGACTGCACAGTATTATGTTTCACCATTGGACTTGTCATTTGGAAAAAGGAGGCAAAAGGATACAAGGGCGATTAAGCTGCCCTGGCAATCCCTACTTTGGATTTGATTACTTCAACCCTGCGGACAGGGAAAAGGGGCTTTATGGTCTTAAAGAGCTCTTTCGAGATGTCCCCTGTGACAATTCCATTGAGGAGAGCGTTGAAATCTCCCTCTTTTGCGAGATCCTGGGTTTTTGAAAAGAGAAGCCCCCGGATTGCATGGGTCTGGCTCAGGTTTGCCCTTGTGAGAGTGTAACAGGTGACCGACAGATACACCATCTTCCCGTCCTTTGTGAGGACCGGTACATGGCTGTCGATCCGGGTTGTCCTTCTCTTTACCAGGGAACGGAGATAATCACGGGTCAGTTCATGCCCTACAAACTCGGTGTATGCCGCATCTGCTGCCACATTCGCGATCCGCAACTTCATCTTCACGTTCTGCCTGGAGTAATCATTCAGTATCTCACCAAGGGTAGTCTGAATGATCCTCCCAACGACGTTCTCGGGGTCACCTGCAATGGTATCCCCGATGTATGCCTTCCCGAGGCTTTCGGGGGTATACACCTTATACCAACTCTTGGCTTTCCAGCCTTCAACTCTTCGTCCAACCTGTTTTTTCTTTGCCATAGTATCACATCAGAGAAATTTGAAAAGATTTTTAGGTTCTCCAACCTTTTTCGCCACGATGTCCGGCCAGTTTTCGATATCAAGCCCTTTCTGGGCAAGAAATGCTGCTGTCCACCGCTCAAGGCCGATACCGGAGCAGCCAGACCAGCAGTCAGCCCCGCTCTGGATTTTTACATTGAATCCTTTGGGATATTTATCGCCGTTGATGCTGACATTCTGGAATTCGAGCCAGCTGTTGCTGTAAGGAAGCAACGCCTCGTAATCCGTGGTCCCAATCCGCCCGCCGCATCCGCAGCCGTTTTCGGGACCGATCATCCCTTCCTGCGCCATGAACCAGGGAGTCACCTTGGCACACCGCCATTCCAGTTCGAGGAGATCCTCGAATACATGGGTATATGCTTCATGCAGCTGGTCTGCAGTCTCCACCGTCTGCTCTGCAGTACCGAGCCAGAGGATCTCGATCCGGTGGAACTCGTCAACCCGCTCTATCCCGTGGATACCCCCGCTCTCGTAGCGGTGGGATGTTCCGCTCCGGTCAAAGATCCGGATGGGGAGGCAGTCGTTTGCCAGGGTCTCACCCTGCAGGAACGGCCAGAATGACGGACACTGGGCGTAGCAGAGACCCCCGATTGGCCCGTCAATCCGGTTTCTGATCTCATCTACCCAGACTTCACCGGTGACCTTGAAGTAATCGCCGATATCCTCCCAGTAGGCAGCATCACGCGTTTTAGGGGTGCATACATAGTAGATCTCAGGATAGACCCCTTTCGCGTGCCCGGATTTCATCCAGACTTCCCAGGGCACCAGTTTCGGGAAGATCATCTCGGTAAATCCCATGGGCCTGATGATCTCTTCGATGACGATCTGTTCAAATACCCGGAAGAGCTGTGTTGACTGCGGTCCATGGATCCACTGCCCGCGTGAGAGTGCATGCTTGATCCAGCCCCGCTGGATCATCTCTGCGGTTGGATCCCCCTCGAAATGCCGGGCTTTTGTTTCACTCTCATAGATAAGCTCCCAGTGCTCTCCCTTTCCTCCATAGCCCGCAGCCTCGATCTTCTCTTCAAAAAGCCTGACCAGCCGGTCAGGGATACGATTCTCGAGATCCGAAGCGGAGACGGTGAGGTCGACAGAGAGCACCCGGCCGGAAAGGACCGCCCTCTTGATGAACGGGAGTTCCGGTATCCGGAAGTGCTCCGGGAATGCATCCTCCAGCTCAATCGAATAATCGGTTACCACGATCTCGCGGATACCGAGCCGGTGCTTCCCGAGTGAGGGGGCGACCTGCTTTCTGAACCGGAAAAGTGCATCGTGGGCCCTGGTGTATGCCCCGCTCTCAATGGTGAGGGTGAGGGTATTTCCCGAAAATTCGGATCGCGTGATATGGCCTACTTCGCTGCGATCCACCCCTTTCGGGACCCCCTTCATGAACAGCACCCTGTTTGCCTCATCAATCAGTGCCCGGCAGGAATCCTCAGCCTCCTGCGAGAAGGGGGCGCTGAACCGGAGCTCTGCGTCTAGTCGGAAGCGTACCTGCATAGATCCTCCGCAATTGCACAATTCATAAGATAGTCGTCAGTTGATGCAATGAGGGAACGAATTTTCCTGCCAGTTATCATCGTCCTGACTTCATCGCCGCAGGCAATCGTGCTCATGGCAGAGAGATTGTCAGGGCGCAAAGCCCCGGCAACACATCCTGCATGACGGTGCCGGGTGATAATAATCCCCTCTATTTCCTTCATGCTACCCCCATCCTTGCAAGAGTATCACGGAACTCGCCAATCCGCGAACAGGCAACCGTAGCCCCGGCCCTCGTCCGATGGCCACCGCCAAAACCGCCGCACCGCACTGCCGCTTCATGGATCAGATCGCCTAGATTCAGGTCCGATGTTCCCGGTGCACGGGCGGAGACATGACAGAGTTCATTGTCACGCGCTGTAACGAGGACTGGGCGTTCCTGGACCGTGTCCCTCGCAAGCACATCTGCCACATCACTGGCCACTGATCGCTCCTCCACTTCATAGAAACTCTGCTTCTCGTCTCGTCCGGCAAGCGCAGTCAGCGATTGAAGAACGCGCCATCGGTGGCCGTATGCTGCTTCCCATGCCTCATTCGTCCCTTCAGAAGATCGGAGACAGAGTGATGCCGCAAGTCCGCCCTGGCCGCACTTCCCGCATGCATCCACGATGGTCGTGAAGGTATGGGCGTCGCTGATGACCTCACGGTCAAGGGAAAACCGTTCTCCGTAAAGGGAATTCAGTGTCCTTGGAGGGACAAACAGGCTGATCCGCAGAACGATGAGGGAGAGCAACCTATCCCCCTCGATCTTCCCTTCCCGCGAAGAAGTCTCGATAAGATCAGCGACAGCCATCTCATCCCCGCTTATTCGGGGAAGGTAGGGATTGATGCTGCAGAGCAGCTTCTCATGGAGATCTCTTCCCACCAGCCGGCATCCATTGTTCATGCTGATGACTGATTCTCCCATCGCTTCGTTGAAGATCTCGCGGTTCATCCCTGACAGATCCTGATCATCACCGATGATTCCAAGCATGACAAGGCCGGCAAGGTCCCGGTTATCCCCTAGCTCATTTGCCACAAGGTAGGCAGTCCCGGAGGAGGAGAGTTCCCGGTCAGCGTCGATCCCATGAAGCCTGGGATTGACATGGAGATCGCCTTCGAACCGGGGAATATGATGGTCTATCACCATCACTCCTTCAGGAAGGCTCTCGAGGCCCGAACCGAGGTCACAAAGCACGGTCGGGATCCCGGGAGAGAGGGACGCAGGGCTGATATGATCCAGGATTCTGAGCCGGAACCGGATCCCTCTTCGGAACAGTGCAGAACACAGGATGGACCCGGCAGCAATCCCGTCCGCATCATGGTGCGCATAGATCTCGACAAAGTCCTGCCGCTCGAGCTCCTGAGCAACCCTGGATACGGCTTCTTCGAGGGACATGGGGATCAGCGGGAGAGCAGGATCTCCGCGGTTTCAGGCTTGTAGCTCCAGTCGCTGGGAAGTCTTCCGCTGGATACGTAGTACTTCACCAGGCGGCGTACTTTTGATTCGGTCAGTTGCAGCTGCCGCTTGTTGTGCAGGTCGTTTCTATTCTCCCCGAGATGTTTCCGGAGGCCAAGCGCCTTCATCATCAGGTTCCGGAGATCCTCAGGAATCTCTGACTGTAGCCCGTTCTCTCTGATAATCTGCTCGATCCGTTTTCCCATCACCAGTTTGACGTCAGGGACACCATACTGATCGCGGAGAACAAGGCCGATCCTGCTGCTCGAGTACCCTTCTTTTTTCAGGTCAACGATCACTTTCTCGATTGCTTTCACGTCGGTATTCGACCAGGATGGAGCTTCGCTCCGATGCGGGCGGACCGATCCTGAATCGCCTCTCCGGCGTGCATGTATACGTGCCATGGTTCACCTCCATATGGCACCATGTAAATCCGAAAAAAGAGCAGCCTCTGCTGACTCTTCTGTAATCCCAAAAGCCTCTGAAAAAGCGAGGCCGTGTTGTTACCACACGTCGGACTTACATATGCCAGCACACTTGTTGTGCCTGCTTATTATTCATGCGGGCAGATGATAAGCATATCGAACAGATCAGAAGATCTCCTGCCCATACCGGTTGATCACTGCAATCAGCCCGGAAAACCCTTCAAGCTCCATCAGGAGGACCCCCTCCCTGGTCATACCCATGCTGGTCTCTGCATCTGCAGTCAGCATTTCAGGGCCGCGGAGCACCGTGCGGTCGTTTCCATCAGCGGTTAGGATTCGCTCGGCCTCTCGGTCATGGATGAATGCCCGTCCCGGGATCAGAACAAGGCCTTCCATTTCTGCCAGGTCGAGCGCCTTGAGGTCATCGGCCGTGATAAGGCAGGCGATCTCTTTTCGTGTTGCGATAACGTTCACCCCTCCTCCCCGTGCATCGAGAATGGCCTGGATGGCCGGTGCGGCAATACTCCCGGTGATGACCGTTGCCCTCCGCTGGAGGAGCGGGAGTTTGTCGAGGAGATCAGGTTCGTTTCGTATAGCAAATGGCGAGCCGATTGCCGGATCCCAGAGGGGTGTCCCTGAAATCTTCATGCTGAATTGTTGAGCAAGACCGGTCACCATCTCCTGGAACTCCTGGGGGGACTGGACCGGCTGCCCCTTAATAACCGGAGAATTCCCGAGGATGAGGCCCTGATCGGTCCTGTTCGCAAAACGCATGAGGATCAGCCCTTTTGCCCCCCGGTCATCCAGCCACCGGCATGTCTCTTCGAGTGATTTGCCATCATTAATTCCCGGGAGGACAACCGCGGCTCCGTATACATCGATCTCGCCACAGAGCCTTTCGAGGATCTTCAGCGAGACATCCGGGGAAGGATCATGCATGTACCGCTTCCGTTTTGCCGGATCCACGGAAAAGACGGTGAACGAGACTTCTGCGAGCCCATGGTCGATGAGAAAGTCCGCGATCCCGATATCATCAAATCCTTTCCCGCTGGTATATCCGATGTGGAGCGGGACCTCCATCCCTGCAAGGAGTTCGATCAGATCGGTAAATTCCGGGTAACAGCTCGGGTCCCCACCCCCGCTGATGGTCACCCTTTCGACATCGCCGGTCATCATCTGGAGGGTGGCAAGCGTCTCATCTCCTATCTGCCGCAGACTTTTCCATCCCTGGTAGTATTCACGCACGCTCCGGCTGCAGTAATCACATCCCACCCGGTAGGGGGGACAGTGGCGGCATCCGAAGGGGGGGACCTCCTTCACATGTTTAAAATAACAGTATTCGCAGAACCCCCTGCAGTTGACTCCGGGTTTCCCGCCAATATCCACCGTGAGATGCGCCATTAATAACTATCCGTCCTCTTTTCGGATTAATCCATGGATAGCGGATGGAATTCCGGAAATGGGGGTGAACTATTTTGAGGGGGAACTGCATAACGAGGAAACAGCATGCGGAAAAGCAGAGCGCTTATCCTCCGAATGTATCATGATCCCGGGTATCGGTTTGCCGATGTCGGGATCTGTTATATCAACCGGGGTGCACCAGGTGATTTGAGTTGCATAGGCGGAGAAAGGATTCTCCGCCTTGATCCCTATTACATCGAGGTAGATTCCGAAAAGGGAACAACTCCGATCCCGTACCACCGGGTCATCAGGATCTGTTACCGTGGTGCGGTGGTATGGGAACGGGGAAATCCCGGAAAATCCGGCATTAATTCACCATAGCGGGATTGTATACAGGTCTCCGATCAGACTACCCCCGCCTCTTCCGGGATTTTTGATATCCGATTGAATTCCTGGTTATCGTAGACCGGAATGGTGACGGTATCACCTGCTGGATCGTAGAGAATGGCCAGGTCTCGCCAGATAGCAAGAGCGGTCACTTCTCCATACCCGATATGCTGGCCTGTTGTGGTGTACTCGTTGCCTCCCGAGACATCCCAAGTTCCAAAGTATTGGTAACGATAGTCCGGCACATCCGCTGCGCTCCGCGACCAGGCGTTGAACGTCAAATTTTCGTAAAAGATGAAATAGGTCACTGAATCCGGGGATTCCGAGAACCAGAGCCCCACAATAGGATCTTTATCATTATTGTAAGAGGGGGTTTCAGGCTGGAGGGTGTTGCAACCGGAAACAATTATCATGATAACGATGACCGCACCAAGAGTCAGTTTCCTTATACGACACATGCTCTCAGCAGGGTGATTTGGCAACCCCTATGATATCCCTTCCTGTCCATGTCGCATCAGTTTCATGTGTATGTTCCCTTCTTCACCACTTTTTTTATGATATAACACGTATGGTATATGGCGCCCCAGTGGCTTAGCTGGCAGAGCGGCTGACTTGTAATCAGCAGGCCCCGTGTTCAAATCACGGCTGGGGCTTCAGAACTTGATATTCAATTTTCTTGGCCAAAATTTATATACATCCTTTCAGACGCCCTTTTATGGCAGAATCTTCCACACTGATTCAACACCATGCGCAATTCTCGGGCATGAGGCCTGAATTCGCAGACAAATCCATCGAGAATGGACTGAAAAAAGGCTGGATAACGCAGAACGATATTGCTCTGATCCGCGAGTTCGTTACCGAGAAAAAGGTCTCGGGAGGTATCGGGCTTTCCAGGGTGAACAAGATCACGTACACCCTTGTGCACTGGCGCAGGTTCCTTCCCGAATATGACCGGATGACCATCTCGGACGTCTACAGTGGTATCGAGGATCTGAAAAACGGAAACACCACCAAGGGCACTCCGTTCGCACAGAACACCAAGCACGACTTCCTCCGGATCCTGAAACAGTTCCTCGTCTGGATGGTGGAGAACGAGTACACCTCCCTCCCTGAAAAGAAGGTACTGAGAATCAAGGTCCCATCCCACAATCCGATGACAAAGACCGCGTCCCAGATGATAAGTCCTGATGAGATTCAGCTCCTCTACAAGGCCTGCTACCGGAGCTATGACCGGGCCATGATTACCTTCATTTACGAAGGAGGCCTTCGCATCGGCGAGGCAGCGGCCATGAAGTGGAAAGATCTCACCTTCAATAAGAACGGGATCGTGGTGAACGTGAACTTCAAGACAAACATCCCCAGGTACATCCCTATCATCGCAGGAATGGAGTATGTCATACAGTGGCGCCTGGACTATCCCGGGACTCCTGAGGGAGACGCTCCGGTCTTCATCAACTACCGGGGAACGCTCCTCAGGAACGAGGCAGCCATTGCCCAGCTCCAGAGACTTGGCGAACGGGCCGGCATTAAGAAGCGCCTGACACCGCATCTCTTCCGGCACTCCCGGATCACACACATGGTCCAGGAGGGCGTCTCGGAGAGTGTGATCAAGTTGATCATGTGGGGTTCGGTCCACTCCAAGATGCTCCAGACCTATGCACACCTGACCGGGCAGGATATCGAACGGGAGCTCCGGAGGGTCTACTGCCTTGAAGACACGGAAGGAGAGAAGAAGAAGTCTTCTCTTGAGCCCCATGTCTGCCCACACTGCCACATGATCATGCCGCCCGCAGCGGAGTATTGTGCCGTCTGCGGGCAATCGCTGATGGGAACCGGAACAGCCAGCGAGGACGAGATCCAGGACTTCGTACTCAGGCATGGCCCGGAGTTGATGGAGTTCATCATGCAAAAGAGCGGGACAAAGCCGGCTCCTTTCCTCCGGCAGATCCCCACGCTCCCGAAGGTCCCGAGGTGATTCCCTTTATGTGATACAGTCAGGCTTATCCTGACCCACTTTCAGGAGCTCCCGTTCACGCTTATTTCACCCGTTTGGCCATGCTGGTGTGCATGTGGCGGCATGGGTTGCCGGCATGCAGGAACGAAACACCATGGAACAGCTCGTGGTAACACGGGAAGCAGTCGAAGCCTATGAACGCCGGACCGGGTTCGTGGGCATCGGGGAGTTCTTTCTGCGGAAAGGACTCTTTGTCCTGAAGGAGGGTGAGACATGCAGGAAAAAGTAGTGGGCCCCCCAAAATCAGAAGCATCTTCCACAATGATTCAACTTGAGGGACCCAGAATATCCTCTCTTCTGGGATTAAAAAAGGTATGGTTATCTGAATTTTCGATCTGGCCTGCGGGGGTGGCCTGATGCCAATGGCACAGCACTCCACCTCGCCGGTCCCGCTCTATCTCCTCCCCCAGGCACTTGCAGAAGAGATCAAGAAGTACGGGGATGCAATTGCCGAGGTCAGGATCCGGCGGACCACCGGCCACAACTATGTCCTGAAGGTCAAGCACGAGAGGCGGGGTGACCGCGGTGACTGAACCCGGGACGCTCTCGCTTAGTGAGAACGAGATCCTTCGCGTGGAAATCGATGGCGAGTCCTACCGGATCGAAGCAAAGGAGGTCCGGGCACTGCTCTTCTACGGCCGGGTCGTGCCGATCATCCAGGTCCAGCGGAAGACATCTGCGGATGGAAAGGAAGAGGGCGCGGTCATCTCCATCGAGGGACATGCAGCCATCAACCGGGCAGGGAAAGCAGTGATCCTCTACACGCGGGCCGGGCACTTCATCATCCCGCTCGTGAGTTTCCAGCGGGTCGCCCGGGGAGAAGCGATCTCGGCACCGCTCTTCCCCCTGGTCCCGGACTGCCAGGATGGATCGGCATGAGCAGCGAGATCAAGAGGGCCCTCGCGATCCTTTTCCCGGACGGCGGAATCGTAGAGCTCCGGGCCCTGACCGACCATTCGGTCCACAGCGGGTATTTCGATAACTTCGATACTCTAGCCGATAAGGCGGCAAACCTGGACACGCTGCCGGAAGTCGCCGGGATCTATGTCACATTGAACGCGGTTGATCCGGCCCTGCTCTCCCGGAGAGCGAACCGGGTGAAGATGAACCTGGGGCGGAAGGACCCGACCACCAGCGACTTGGATGTACTCAGCAGGCGCTGGTTCCCTATCGACCTGGACCCGGTACGGCCAAGCGGAGTCTCATCGAACGATGAGGAACACAAGGCTGCTCTTGCTCATGCCGAGCGGATCCGGACCTGGCTTGGAGAGCAGGGGTTCCCGGATCCTGTCATGGCCGACTCCGGGAACGGGGCCCACCTGCTCTACCGTATCGACCTGCCGAATGATGACGAGTCAACAGAACTTGTGAAAGGATGTCTCGCGGTCCTTGACACGCTATTTTCCGATGGAACTGTGTCTGTGGATGCCGCGAACTTCAACGCCGCCCGGATCTGGAAACTCTACGGGACCACTTCGAAGAAAGGGGACAACACAGCCAGCCGGCCGCACCGGAAGTCCTGCATAATCGCAGTCCCTGAAGAGGTCCGGGAGGTCCCGGTCGAACAGCTCCGCCACCTTGCCAGCATCCTTCCTAAGAACGATCCGGACCCTGGCCAGCGGACGAAAGGGCGGGCCCTCGACCTCCACGATTGGCTGAACGCCCACCGGATCGGGATCCGGTCAGAGAAACCGTGGCAGGGCGGGACGCTCTTTGTCCTGGACGAGTGCCAGTTTTCTTCCTCGCACCGGGACGGGGCCTTTGCCATCCAGTTCCCGAGCGGGGCGGTCCATGCCGGCTGCCAGCATGCTTCGTGCGGTGGTGGGACACAGCGATGGCCCGAGCTTCGGGAACGGTTTGAACCGAGGATACGGGAAAAGCGAGAGCGGGGATCCATATCCAATACTGCACCAATTCCCTCACCCCCCGCTCCACCTCTTCCTCCTGCCGCGACAATCGAATCCCGGTCCCGTGCTGCCGAGGTCCTGCGGTCCGGTGACCCTCTTGCCTTTATCCTGGACGTCTTCCATCGGGACCATGTCGGGGACCGGGTCGTTGCCGAATGCCTCATCCTCTCGGTCGCGTCGCAATCTGTCCTGAACACTCAGGGCCTCCATGTTGCAATCTCCGGGAACTCTGGGAAGGGGAAGACCCATGCCTGCCGGGCGATGCTCAACCTCCTCCCCGAGAAGTTTAAGCTCAAGGGGACGGTCTCGGACAAGGCCCTCTACTACCACCCGGTTCAGCCGGGCACGGTCCTCCTCTTCGATGATGTGTCCCTCTCCGAGGACCTGCAGGAGATCCTGAAGTCGGCAACCGCGAGCTTCCGGGAGCCGATCGAGCACCGGACGCTCACCAGCGACCGGCAGGTCCGGATCTGCACCATCCCCGAGCGGTGCGTCTGGTGGCTGGCAAAGGTCGAGCTGGCTGGCGACGACCAGGTCATGAACCGGATGCTCTGCGTCTGGATCGATGACTCGGCTGACCAGGATGCAGCGGTCCTCGCCCACCTGAAATCTGCAGAGGCGAAGGAAGCTGATGCCGGCGAAGATCCCGACATCCTTGTCTGCCGGGCGATTTGGGAGCTCGTGAAGGAGCAGGTCCTACACGTCCGCGTTCCCTTTGCTCCGCGAGTACATTTCTCATCAGCCCAGAATCGGAGGAATCCCGGGATGCTCTTCGACCTGATCAAGTGCCACGCGAGGCTCTTCTTCCTCCAGCGGGACCGAGACGAACGTGGGAGCATCATCGCCACCCGCGAGGACTTCGAGTATGCCCGCAGACTCTTCCTGGACCTGACCGGTGATACCGGGGCCCAGGAGACGAAGCAGACCCGGAACGAGGCGGCCGCCCTTGACAGCATCGCGAAGATGGGACTCGAGGTCTTCACCATCAAGCAGCTCCAAGATGTCCTCGGGCTCTCCTACCACCAGGTCTACCGGCTACTCAAAGGGTACCGGAACAGTCGCGGCCTCTACACCGGCATCCTTGACAAGTGCCCTGCAGTGAGTTACATCGATGCCACGGTCGCAGAGGACATCTACGGGATGGAGGTGAAACACCGGGAGCACTACTTCTCTTTCGATATCGGCCTCTACAAGAACTGGACAGCGAGGGCAGAGATCTGGCTCGAAGACGAACTGGAGGAAGAGCAGCGGAAGACCAGAGGTCCTCAGAACAAGAGCAATGATGACACTCTTGCACATGGTTTGCCCGACACTGGTGTGAATGAAGAAGATGCTGTTTCCTGTTCGGAATATGAAAATGAAGAAGAAGGTACTGAGAGAGGTACCTCTTCTGATACCTCTTTGCATCATTTACCAGGAACGCACAGCATGAACGATCAGGTGAGTGATGGCCCTTCCTGTGCCTGCGTTCCGAGAAGTGGTGAAAACAAATTACCCGCAGGGTCAATGAGGGCGTTGATTGCCGATTCGGGCCTACAAAATGTTCATTCAATCTCCACCAGCCTCCGCAAAGACGTGCAAAGGAAGGGAAAGGGTGTGAAGATCGAGAAGCCTTTCCGCATCAATCCACTCCCTGGACTTCTGGATCACAGCGACTTTATCAGGATCAAGGTAGTGTCAAGCAGGTGTGATATATGCCACGAAGGAGCAGCGGTCTTCCGATGTGCGGAAAAGAATGTGGGGGTGTGTGAGAACTGCTATGTGAGGATGGTAAGGGAGTGGAATGAACAATCAGGCATAAAGTAATTAAGCTCTTTATTCACTCCGAACGCTGGCGAAATTTAATCGTATCTTATCACGACTATTCTTGTATTGAAAGGTTAGATCTCCGTGGCACCAGTGGACAAGAAAACCCTCAGCGAACGTGATATCTGTACGAAATTCATCACCCCGGCACTCTCTCGGTCCGGGTGGGATCTTCATACCCAGGTCCGGGAAGAGGTGAATATTACCAAGGGGCGAATTTCGGTCAAGAGCGGATCGGTCGTGCGAGGGAATCCGAAATTTGCCGATTACATTCTCTATTATCGTCACAATGTCCCGATTGCGGTGATCGAAGCAAAGGATAACAATCACACAGTAGGGGCAGGGATGCAACAGGCTCTTGAATATGCACGGATGATCGATGTTCCCTTTGTGTTCAGCTCGAACGGGGATGCCTTCCTAGAACATGACTCTACCGGAACGAAATCCCCGATGGAGGAAGAGTTCTCCCTCGATGCATTCCCGTCACCTCAAAACCTGTGGAAACGTTACTGCCAATGGAAAGGAATCGATGAGGGAAAAATTGCTGCAATCACCCAGGAATATTATATCGATGAGACCGGGAAGGAACCCCGGTATTACCAGATCAATGCAATCAACCGGACGATTGAAGCGATTACAAAGGGACAAAACCGTGTCCTCCTTGTGATGGCGACGGGAACTGGCAAGACCTATACCGCCTTCCAGATCATCTGGCGCTTGTGGAAGGCCGGTGTGAAGAAGCGGGTCCTCTTCCTCGCCGATAGGAACATCCTCGTTGACCAGACCCTCACTAACGATTTCAAACCGTTCGGTTCTGCCATGGTCAAAGTGAGAAACCGGCAGGTCGACAAAAGCTATGAGGTCTATCTTGCTCTTTACCAGGCGGTCACCGGAACCGAAGAATGGAAAAACATCTACAAGCAGTTCTCACCCGATTTCTTTGACCTGATTGTCGTAGATGAGTGCCATCGGGGAAGTGCAGCCGAGGATGCGATGTGGCATGAAATCCTGGATTACTTCTCATCAGCGACTCATATCGGCATGACTGCGACCCCGAAAGAGACGAAATATGTCTCGAATATCCATTACTTCGGGCCTCCAGTCTTTGTCTATTCTCTTCGACAAGGCATCGAGGACGGATTTCTTGCTCCCTACCGTGTCGTCCGTATCGACCTCGACAAAGATCTGACTGGATGGCGGCCGGCAAAAGATCAGAAGGACAAATACGGAAATCTCATCGATGACCGGCTCTACAACCAGAAGGACTTCGACCGGGTTCTTGTCCTCGAACAGCGGACGCGGGTCGTCGCCCGAAAGGTCTCTGACTTCCTCAAGATGGTCGACCGGTTTGCTAAAACCATCGTATTCTGCGAAAATATCGACCATGCCGAGAGGATGCGCCAGTATCTCGTGAATGAGAATTCAGATCTAGTTTCGGAACATCCACGGTATATCGTGCGGATCACCGGTGATTCTCCAGACGGAAAGGCCGAACTTGACAATTTCATCATGCCAGACAGCAGGTTCCCGGTCATCGCGACCACCTCCCGTCTTCTCGGGACGGGTGTCGATGTCCAGACCTGCAAACTGATCGTGATTGACAAGCGAATCGAGTCCATGTCGGAATTCAAGCAGATCATCGGGCGCGGGACCAGGATCAATGAAGAATATGACAAGTACTACTTCACCATCATGGACTTCCGAAAAGCAACGGAACATTTTGCAGACCCTGACTTCGATGGAGAACCCCTCGATGGTGGTGGATACATCGGCCCGATCGAAGATCCGAAGAAGAAGGAGAGGAAGGAGGGGGAGGGATTTAGGTACGTGGTCGGAAATGTCCCGGTGACAGTCGTAGCCGAACGTGTCCAGTATTTCGGAGTTGATGGAAAGCTCATCACTGAATCTCTCACCGATTATACAAAGAAAAACGTCACCCGGCAGTATGCGACTCTCGATGCGTTTCTCAATTCATGGACTCATGCCGAACGGAAGCTGGCAATTGTCAAGGAACTCGAAGAACAGGGGGTAATCTTTGAAGCGCTTGAGGGAGAGGTCGGGAAACAGTTCGACCCGTTCGATCTCATCTGTCATATTGTCTATGGACAGCCGCCTCTCAGTCGGAGAGAGCGTGCGGACAAGGTGAAACGAGCCTCCTACTTTGAGAAATATGGCGCAAAGAGCCGCGCTGTTCTTGAAGCGATTCTCGAGAAGTATGCGGATGGCGGACTCGAGGACATCGAGGATATCCAGATCCTCAAGGTCGATCCGCTCTCGCAGTTCGGCACACCGCTCGAAATCGTCCAGAATATCTTCGGTGGAAAGGGGAATTATCTGGCCGCTATCTGGAGGCTTGAGCAATGCCTCTACACGGCGGAGTGCTGAAGCAATGATACTAGTGATTTGTCTGGGAGGGATGTGCTGATGGCAATTTCCACAACGATCAAAGCCATCCAGGATATTATGCGCAAGGATGCAGGCGTCGACGGTGATGCGCAGCGGATCAGCCAGCTCGGGTGGATGCTCTTTCTTAAGATCCTCGACGACCGTGAAAAAGAATACGAACTGCTCCGCGAGGATTTCAAATCGCCCATCCCGGAACCCCTTCGATGGAAAAATTGGGCGACCAATCCCGAGGGAATCACAGGTGATGACCTGCTCGCATTTATTGACGGGAAACTGTTCCCGACGCTTAAGGACCTTCCGGTCGATGCGGGATCGAATGGGTCGGGATTTGTCGTAAAAAGGGTCTTCGAGGACTCCTACAATTACATGAAGAACGGGACACTGATCCGCCAGGTGGTCAACAAGATCAATGATATCGACTTCAACAGCTCCCAGGACCGCCACCTGTTCGGAGACATCTATGAGAAGATCCTGAAAGATCTCCAGAGTGCCGGAAATGCCGGGGAGTACTATACTCCGCGAGGTGTGACGCAGTTCATGGTCGACATGATCGCTCCCAAGCTTGGCGAAGTGATTCTCGATCCAGCCTGCGGGACCGGTGGTTTTCTCACTGCCTCGATCGAAGCCCTCCGCCGGCAGGTCAAGACCATCGAGGATGAAAAACTTCTCCAGCAGTCTGTCAACGGGGTAGAGAAGAAGCCGATGCCCCACCTCCTCTGCGTCACGAACATGATGCTCCATGGGATCGACGTCCCAATCCGGATCCGCCATGACAATACCCTCGCCCGGCCGCTCCGGGACTATTCGCAAAAGGACCGCATCGATGTCGTGGTCACGAATCCCCCGTTCGGAGGAATGGAGGAGGATGGGATCGAATCGAACTTTCCCTCTGCCTTCAAGACCCGGGAGACGGCCGATCTCTTCCTGGTCCTCATCATCCACCTTCTCAAGGACGGAGGGCGGGCCGCGATTGTCCTTCCTGATGGAACGCTATTCGGGGAAGGTGTGAAGAGTCGGATAAAGGAGAAACTCCTCACTGAATGCGACCTTCATACGATTGTCAGGCTCCCAAATGGTGTTTTCAGCCCGTATACCGGAATCAAGACAAACCTCCTCTTCTTCACAAAAGGCAAGCTGACAAAGGAGATCTGGTTCTACGAGCACCCCTATCCGGAAGGATACAAGTCATATTCGAAGACAAAGCCTATTCGGATTGAGGAATTCGCACCGGAAAAGGCATGGTGGGGGAACCGTGTCGAGAACGAGCATGCCTGGAGGGTGCCGGTCGAGGACGTTGTCTCGAATAATTACAACCTTGACATCAAGAATCCGAACGCGAAGTCCGAGGACTCGGGTGATCCCGTAGAGCTCCTCAAGGAATATGAAAAGATCCGTGTCGAGGTCGAACAGACACGAGAAGCGCTAAAACAGGAACTCATGGATGCGCTTGGAAGGGGAATCAGACCGTAGTTTAGAGGGTGATGATACGCCAGAAGAATTACCAAGATTATTACAGGAATTAATGGTTCTCCCTTCCGAGACCGAGTGGATTGAATTCAAAGAAGCGAGAACAACATTTGATTTCGATACCCTCGGACGTTATGTATCAGCGCTCAGTAATGAGGCAAATCTAAATGACCAACCCGTAGGTTGGTTGATTTTCGGGGTAACCGAAACATCGCCGAGAAGAATTGTCGGGTCAAATTTTTATCTGATGCCCCCTGGTCTCGACGATCTTAAAAGGAGAATTGCCCGGCAGACAAATCATCAGATGACATTTTCTACTATTCATGAAATCAATACCTCGGACGGTCGCGTCATCATATTTGAAATTCCACCCGCTTCCCGAGGAATCCCCACAACATGGAGGGAGCGAGCCTATGGTCGGATTCACGATTCACTCGAACATCTCGCACTTCATGAAATCGAACGGATACGGAACCAGGGACCTATCGATTGGTCTTCGAGGATATGTGAAGGGGCCTCACTCTCCGACTTGGATCCCGAGGCTATCGCCTTTGCCAGAAACGAGTATAAGAAGAAATTTCCTGGTCTCGGTGAGGAGGTCGATCGCTGGCCGGATATTGAATTCCTCAATCGGGCGAAAATTTCCATCGAAGGTGATATCACTAATACTGCAATCGTCCTTCTTGGCAGGACCGAGTCAGAGCATTTTCTCTCTCCGTCAATTGCCCAAATAACCTGGGTTTTAAAAGACGAGTCCGGAACTGAAAGAGATTATGCTCATTTCGGACCCCCGTTGATTCTTGCAGTGAATGACGTATTTCGAAGGATTCGGAACCTTACTTACCGGCATATTTCAGATGAAACTCTCTTCCCGGTAGAGATTTCACAGTACGACTCCTGGGTAATCCGGGAAACCCTGCATAACTGTATTGCGCATCAGGACTATTCACAGGGAGCCCGGATATCGATTGTAGAGAGCCCCGATTCTCTGCTCTTTACGAATCGCGGCGATTTCATTCCCGGTTCGGTTGAATCGCTCCTGATCCAGGATGCACCTCCGGATAGGTATCGAAACCGATTCCTCGCCAATGCCATGGTGAATCTCAATATGATTGATACGATTGGAAGCGGAATTCGGCGAATGTTTCAACATCAGAGGGAGCGCAATTTCCCCCTTCCTGACTACGATCTTAGCGAACCTGGACGGGTGAGCGTGAGGATCATTGGAAAGGTACTCGATCCCAAATATACCCGGATGTTGATCAGGCGGAAAGATTTGAATTTGCTCGATGTTATCGCACTTGATAAAGTCCAGAAAGGCCGTCAAATTACACAGGATGAATTCAGATCCTTGAAAGCGAAGGGACTGATTGAGGGAAGACGCCCGCACCTCTATGTCTCTGAAAAAGTTGCAGCAGAAACGGATACCCGGGCTGATTACATACGGAAGAGATCGTTAGATAGAGATTATTTCAAGAAGATGATTGTCACCTATCTTGAAACATATCACGAAGCGAAATGGGGCGCATTTGAGGATCTGTTGCTAGATAAAGTATCAGATGCATTGAATGAGAAACAGAAGCGCCAGTTCATCAAGGATCTTCTCCAGGAAATGCGAAGGGATGGAACTCTGGAAACGATTGGAAGAACCCAGGCAGCACGCTGGGTCCTCGCATCGAAAGACAGGTTATCATGATTGAACAGAATTCCCTCTGAATTTGTAAAGTTCGAATTCAGATATGCGAACAATTGGAGATAAATTGGAGAAATTAAATTGAATAAAATTGCAGGATTTTGAAAATGGGCGGGAATGGTTGGATATTTCAAATGCAGAATTCGATGAACATTGGAGAATTCAGAAAATGAATTCCGAGAATTCTCTAATTGATCAATCTGATACGACACCTCTTATAGAGCAATTCCCGTTGCTTGCAACCGCTCCTAATGGAATTACTAAACTGCGAGAACTCATCCTCCAGCTAGCTATCAGAGGAAAACTCGGGACACAGGATGTGAGCGATGAACCGGCGAGAGTTTTATTTGAAAAAATTAAATCCATTAATCAGCAGTTAGTGAAGCAGGAAAAGATTAGAAAAGATAGATCTCTGAAAGAAATATCTGATTCAGAGGTTCCATATAAAATTCCGGAAAGCTGGATTTGGGCACGGCTTGGCAACATTGGTCAAATTATTGGGGGAGGAACACCGCGTACCTCGAATCCTGACTACTATATGAAAGATGGAATCCCCTGGTTAACACCTGCGGACCTGTATGGATTGAAAGAAAAATTTGTAAGAAAAGGGAGAAGAGATATTTCTGAAATTGCCTTGAGCGAAAGTTCTGCACAACTACTTCCTAAAGGAACAGTTCTCTTCTCAAGTCGTGCTCCGATTGGATATGTAGCGATTGCATTAAATTCTTTAGCAACAAATCAAGGATTTAAATCGTGTATCCCGTTCATAATGGAAATGAACGAATATATCTATTATTTTTTAAAATCAGCAGCTATTGAAATCGATGCCAAAGCATCTGGCACGACTTTCAAAGAAATATCTGGACAGGAAATGAAGCAGATTCTAATTCCGCTCCCCCCTCTCGCCGAGCAGCATCGCATCGTCGAAAAAGTTGATCGTTTGATGGCGCTCTGTGATACTCTCGAAATCCAGCAGCAAAAAGAGCACGAGCAGCAGGTCCGGCATGGGAAGGCCGCCCTAAAGGCGCTCCAGAATGCTAAGGATACGGAGGAGTTAGAGAATTGGTGGAGGCATATTACAGAAAATTTTGATACAATCACTACTCCTCTGGAGAGTGTTATATCACTGAAAGAGACAATTTTGCAATTAGCGGTATTGGGGAAATTAAATACACGAAATTTCACAGATGAGCCTGCTTATGCGATTCTTGAACGAATTAAAAATGAATTCCCGACAAACTATAAAAATAAGCCAAGAATAAATGATGTTCCAAAAAATTTCTCTCTATCGGTACCCGACAATTGGGAATTGGTTTCAATAGAATATTTTGGAGAAAAAATTGTTGATTGTCCACATAGTACACCAATTTTCGGGCTTGGGAATTTCGCGTGTGTTGATACCAACTGTATCAATGATAGAGGAATAATCAACGAAAAGCTTCGCTATGTCGATTATGAGACTTTCAATTTGCGAAATAGAAGATTAAAACCACAAGCGGGTGATATCGTCCTTGCGCGGGAAGCAACCGTAGGAACTGCTGTAGTTCTTCCAAAATTTCCAGAAGTCTGCCTGGGACAACGAGTAATGCTTATTCGACCAGTTAAATACCTTGACAGTCATTTTATAAGACTTGTTCTTTCCTCTAATGTCGTAAAACAACAGTATTTACCTAAACTGATAGGGAGCACCGTTCCCCATCTAAATGTCGGGGATGTTGTAAAATTGATAATTCCCCTTCCGCCACTTGCTGAACAACACCGCATTGTCCAAAAGGTCAGCCAGTTCATAGCGATTTGCGATAGGATGGAGGCACAGATTAGAGAAAGAGAAAAAATACAGGAGCGTTTCGCAAACGCCACAATCCAACAGATAATAGAAGCACCTATTTCTACGATTCAAACCTGATATTTTCATTAATCCATTTCAGCCAGGTCTTCACCGTTGACGCTCTCCTCCGCCGGGTAACCTTGTTATAACGGGAATCAAATCTCGCAATGATTTCTGCAATCTCTTCAATTCGAATGGCGTTCACATCAAAATGGGAATCCCGTAAAATTTCAATGGAACGTCGGAACGTCGGTCGCTTGAGTAACTGTCTAAATAATATCCCATTCCTGCATCGCCGGGTTCGGCAGCGTTTCAATTCTCTACCAAGTTCGGTTAAAGAAAATTGGCTGCTCCCCTCTCCTCTGTCGAGAAAGCCAAGGTAGATTGCAGCGTTTGCATAGTAATCTCCCTGTCGCTCGTCAAATTCAAAATACTCCGCAATTCCTTCCTTCGTGCTCACCTCGTCGTTGAACGACACGACCAGGTCGATGATCTTATCCAGGTCGTTCGCCTGAGGGAATGGCACGAAGTCGGGTTCAGCAGCATCAACCGGGGTTGTTTGTGATAGGGCATCGAAGTGTATGGTCAATACCGGATCATCATCAACGGAATAGCACTTCGTTTTGATGATTTCCATGTCGCCATACTGTTCGCCGAATCGGAATTGAAAGAGGTAAAACAATCCGTTCGAGAAGGCGAAGAATATCGGGATTACCGGCTTGCGGGCCTTCTGGGACCAATCTTTCCATGGATAGAACAACTGGCGGATATGGAAATCTTCCCGCTTCCCGAGTTTTGCTTCTATAAGGTAGATACCTCGGGATCCTTCGTAGCCCGAGTCGATCTCTATTTGGACTCCCTCGATGGTAATGGTAGGGCCGTCCGGCAACGTTACCTGAAATGATCCCGATCGGGACTTCCCTCGAATCGTAAGTCTGAGATTTGGTTCACCAGTGAAACTTTTCAGAACCGATACAATGTGGGCATAATCGATAGCTTGGAATTCACTGCTGATGGTACCGAGGTTGAGTGTCTCGATCGAATCTGCCGATGATTCGGACGCATGGCGTTCAACCGGGGTGGGTAAAGCACCAGAATCGAATGAGAAATAACTCTTTTTATGAGGGTCATTGAAGATAACATACTCCCCATTTGTCGTCGGTAATATCGAAAGGTGGTTTCTCCGGAAGATTTCTGGCCGGGACTCGAGCGTGTCCTGCTTCGCCATTAGTCTTGGTTCCCTGCCGCTGATCTCCTTGAGCGTAACTGCAGAAACATTTACACATCCTTCTGCATTGATCCGTTCAAGGAAGTTCAATTCGGCAAAAACCTTGTTCCAGGCACTATCATTCTTCGAGGGCATACATCCTCAATAATTGGTGACGATAATCTCCTGTATCTCTCCTCGTTTTGTTCCGTCACAGTTGATTACCCGTTTGGCCGGGACCCTGTCGATGTGGTAGTCGCTGTAGAGAAAGTCGAAAAAGTCGTCATTCGGATTGATGTTCTTTGGATCGGAATTACTCAGGAGCAGTTTCGCGCCCTTCTTATCGCATTTCACAAAAAATTCGGCAAGTCTTTCCTGTTCAGAATCATCAAAGCCCCCTTTCGAGTATTGGGTAAAGGATGAGGTCTCATTCAGCGGCCGGTAGGGAGGATCGAAATAGACAAAGGTTTTTCTCGAGATTTTCGAATAGGAATCTGAGAAATCTCCCAGATGTATCGTAGTATTTTGTAAAATCTGAGAATCAGCTCTCAACAGGTCCGCGTTCAGGATTTTGGGATTTTTATAGCGACCGAACGGGACGTTGAACTCCCCCTGGAAGTTCACTCGGTAGAGACCGTTGAAGCATGTTTTGTTGAGGAAAATGAGCTGTGACGCCCTTTCAATCCATTTCTCCTCGTATTTGTGGAAGCTGATGGATTGCTTGGCACGGTTGAATTCGTCGCGGATATGATAAAAATAGTCCTTCTTCCCGGATTCATCTTTTGAAAAATATTCCTTTGAGATGCTGTCGATATGATCGATCAGGTCCTCTACCTTGTTCTTTACCACCGTATAGGCAAGAATCAATTCTTCGTTAATATCGTAGATATGGCATTCCTTGAAATTGAACACACTATTGAAGTAAAAGAAAACGGCCCCACCGCCGACGAATGGCTCAACAAAGACCGGCAATTTCCCATCTTTAAGCTCAAGCGGGATCCGTTTCGTAAACTCTTCGAGTAGTTGAGTCTTGCCACCAGCCCATTTTAAAAAAGGTTTTGCAGATGATTCGACCATACGTTGGTTCCTTGGTTCTTTCTTGTTATTCCAAAGATATAGATTCCAGTGTTTTTAGTTGCACCGATGGGAAGTGAAAGTGGAGATAAGTTATTCACCCACACACTTCCTTCACCTTCTCCGGGTCATACCGCAATGCTATCTCCCTCGTTCTTCCCCTTTGGTTCAGGTGAGAAAGCTCCACCAACCGCATCTGGTCGAACTTCCGGAGTTTCTCATAGAACCCTGTATAACTCATCTTCATCTTCGCTGTCGCCGATTCAAAGACAGCTCCCGATGTCAGGTACGAGTCTGTATCGATCGCCATATCTGCTATCTGGTATAGCAAGGACTTCTCATCTGTTGTGAGAGCCCGGACCGAAGAAGAGAGATGGACATATTTTGAGATCTCGTATGCCTCGAGGACATCTTCTTCCAGGATAGCGGTCCGACCTGCTCGCTCTGCAGTCAAAGCACTCTGCTTCACCAGGTCCAGCCCGACCCGGAGATCCCCGCATCGCATCGTCTGTTCGATGATCAGGTCAAACATTGACTCTGGCACAACGTTAGGGTAGAGCCCTTTCCGGATCCGTTCCTTAAGGATCTCGGAGATCTCCTGCTCTGTGTAGGGAGCGAAATAGACTTCCTTGAGCTGGAGTACTGAGAGCACACAGGGATCGAGTTCCTGGGGGAGCTGGACATCCATGCTGCTCATTGGGAGGAGGACGCCAGTCCTGGCGCTGGGAAACTCTTCGTAGAGGCGCAGGATGGTATAGAGAATTTCATTCAGGGCCTTGTTGATAAGGAGGTAGTTGGCGTCGTCCAGGCAGACCGATAGCACGATCCTCTTCTCGCTCAGGGTCCTCCCAACATCATAGATCAGTTTCCGTACCGGTGTTCCAGTCGGAGGTGGCTGGTGGCCATGCAACTTTCCGTAGATCTTCGCAAAGACAGCAAACTTGGTATGCTCGGTCTGGCAGTTCACATAGACCGTGACCAGGCGCCGGGTTGTTTCCTCGACTTCAGAGAAGATCCTTCTGACGGCAGTGGTCTTTCCCGTTCCCGGGAGACCACGGAGGGCCATGTTGAGGGGCCGGCTGCCATGGAGGCCTGGCTGCAGGGCAAAGGCAATGTCTTTCAGCTGGGACTCTCGGTAATTGAATTCTTCAGGGATGTAATCTATCTCGAATAAATCACGGTTGCGGAAGAGCGTTTCATCGGAATAAAGATATTTTTTCATCGTGATTGATCAGTCTCAGTAAGGTGCCATATAGGCATGAACCAGGGAAACTGAAAGTGAATTACCTTAAAAGATACGCATTCCAAATCTCTTCTTATTTCTTCCAGAATTACATTCTCTCATCAAATATTGAATGAATCTGCATTCTGACCGCTTGATACAGTCACGCCCATATACTCCTTTTTTCTTTATATACTCATGTCTACCCGAGATCCCGGGAAATCCGTAGACAGGAGTATCAGCATGGGAGATTTCGTCCAGCAGACCAATGTCAAGTCGGCCGTCAGGGCACTCACTACCCCGATCGCTGATGTGACTGCATTCAACACCATCGTGCAGACCGTTCTGACCACCAATCCGTTCGGCTGCACCGCGTATGAGACCTCCAGCGGGCAGATGCCCGCGATGGAGAAGACCAGGGAGGGTTATACCGCCCGCATCATCTACGAGGATGATGAAGCGAACGCCGTGGGGACCATCACTGCACGGGCAGGGACCGTTGCCGGCTTCAACACCGTGAAGTCCGAAATCCTCGGTGACACCGAGATGGCCACCGCCATGGGCGGGGACCCGGTGAACGACAGCGAGGGTGAGCGGTACTCGGCCACCATCAAGTGCCACGACCCGAGCGGGGAGATCTACTACGTGGCTTTCAGCCGCGAAGAGGTCCGCGTCACCTCCTACGAGGCCGACGCGATTCTCGCCACCGTTGAGGCATGGGCCGACACTGTCGCCGCCCTGGCTTGAGCAGCGAGCAGTAGTTTTCCCTTTCCAGGGAGGGAGGGACCATGGATGAAGGATTCATGTTCCTCCTCGGTTTTTGTCTCGGGAGCCTGATGATGCTCTTTGCCGTCGTCAGGATCATCATCGAGATGCATGACCGGATGGAGCTGAACCTGCGGAGACGGTGAATCTCTCACCGTCTCTTTCGTGGGCCGCCCTCGCCTGGAGGTGATTTCATGGAACAGGAGTTAATCCAGATTTTTGAAATGCTGGTGGCGTTAGTGGCAGCACTCGTTGCCTACTGGCAGCACCGGCAGAAGGCCCAGGCTGTCGTGGAAAAGGAAGAAGCCATGGTGGAGAAAGAGGTCGCTGAGGCCTTGCAGTTCGCTGCAGAGTCCGAGAAGGATGAAGTGGTATCCTACTTCGATCCGGAGGATGACAAGGTGACCACTCCACCGGACGCTATTTCGTCCAGGTCCTGGAGGATGAATGATGAGACCAAGCGGTGGGTGACCGTCGGTCATACCCCTGAAGAGCAAGCATCCCTTCTCCGACAGATTGCAAATGCAGAAGACGAGAAGAAGATGCACTATTTCATCTCAATACCGACCGCGTACTACGAGATTGAGTACGGGCTGGTGAAAGGAGGTGGTAAGGGGGGATAATATTCGAATAACATTTTTATTAGGTGTACTTCATTTTACAATATGGTTCTAGATGAAATATCCAATCCATCTATTGTTACCGGTGTTTTTGCAGCCCTAAAAATAATAATGGAAAAAATGTGGGATTATCACCAAAAAGGACAAATCAAGTCTGAAATTAAAATAAGTCTTGAAAATTCATTTAATAAGTCGGAAAAATCCTTAGAAGAATTTATTGATGCATATATGTTATGCATCGGAGCTGTTTTTATCGGGAACAAAATGAAATTTTTACAACCCACTCTAAAATCTCAACAATTGGTCTCAAATTTAAGAAAGAACTATTATACATTTATTATTGATTTCAAGACACTAATGAGACATTTGAAAGCCCATGAATCTTTTTTAAAAGACATAATGGGGAAAGATTGGGTGATAATGCAACTATATATTGAAGCATTTAGTTCGGATGAACCAGATTGGAATTTTCTCATTGAAAATAAAAAAATCCAGGAGATTCTGAAGCTTGAAGGAGATGAAGTCTTTTTAGCTGAATTAAACAAAGAATTAAATCAATTCTGTGAAGAAACAAAATGCCCCAAAATATTTAATGATTTGAAAAAGTTTGCAAATATTTACTCTAAACCAAAATTCATGAAATGCTTGTATCGATGCATTGTTACCAAACTCATAAAAATTCGGAAGAGATGAGATCTCCATTTCCCTGAAAATTTGAGTATCTAAAAAAAATAACATCTCTCCGTTTTTTTGGAAAGTATTTAAATGCGATAATTCAATAAAGGCATAATTAATCAATGAATCATATTATCGAGGGGACTTTTATGAAACAAGGTGCCGTAAATATTCAATTATCTGAGAAGGACATTTTACAGACATTCGAAGAATTAGGTTTAGATAACGAAAGTGAACGCAAAAAATATTCATTTTTTGTTGCATCTGAGGAAATAAAAGCGAAACAAAATTTGGAAATAACCATCGCAGATCACACTGCTTTTCTGAACAAAGAGGAGTAATATATGCCAAATTGGAAAGAACAATTAGATGAAATAAAGGCAATGGGCTCTCCGTATGATGTTCTCAGAAGAAAATATCTCAAGGAATTGTTTGATCTTACTGGTAGGAATGTAATTATTTACTATAGTGGATGGCTACAAAAATCGAATCTTCCTGGTTTAGGTATTAATGATGAAGATAAAAATGGTTTCATGAGCGCAATTAATAAAATGGATCGCTCAAAAGGACTTGATTTATTATTACATACCCCCGGCGGGGAAACGGCTGCCGTCGAGTCACTTGTAGATTATTTGAGAAATATGTTTGGAATAGATATCCGGGCAATTATTCCACAAATTGCAATGTCAGGAGGGACAATGATTGCGTGTGCATCTAAACAGATTGTAATGGGCAAACAATCAAGTTTGGGGCCAGTTGATCCTCAATTAAATGGTATTCCCGCTCATGGAGTTATCGAAGAATTCATACGCGCTCACAAAGAAATTAAAGAAGATCCCTCAAAAATTCCAATTTGGCAACCAATAATTGCCAAATATTCGCCTGCGTTTATTGGGGAATGTCAGAAATCTATCGCATGGTCTGAACAGTTGGTTCGTGAATGGCTGAAAACTGGTATGTTAAGTACTAGTCCAGATCCTGAACCAAAAATTGAGCGAATTGTTGAAGAATTGATAAATCATGCTATTACATTATCCCATGCACGACATTTATCCGCAGATAAGTGCATTTCAATTGGCCTAAATATTGATATGCTGGAAAATAATCAGAGTTTCCAGGATGCAGTTCTTAACCTTCATCATGCATGTATGTTAACGCTTTCACAAACTCCAGCGTATAAGATAATTGAAAATCAAAACGGAACAGCATTCATTAAAATCGCAACACAAGTTATTGTCGAAAAGCCTGTATAATTGTTTAAATCCTGTTTTTTATTTTGAAAGGGTCCTATGTTCTTCCAATATGAGCATTTCAGATTCGCTATGCTTTGTAAGTAATTGACAATCCCACTCCCCGCCCTTGCATCGCGCCGGGGGATAGGCGAGTATCCCCCTCTCTCCGCACCCTTCGGGCCGGGCTCCTCCTCTCCTCCAGGGAGAGGCAGTAATCATGATATCCCCCCTTCGGGGCAAGGGGCGGACCGGGATCTCACAGGCCGACCGGTTGACCTGCCGGACGGAAAAGCGAAGCGAGAGCGGAGCGCCGGCCGGGAGAGTCAATCCTGTCGGCTGTTCAAATGAATAGGACAACCAAGACCAGCGGAGCGGAGGCCGCCACCGAACGATAGTGAGGGCGTCGCCGGAGGGGAGCGATCGCAGGCCCCGGGCAACTTCCCGCAGGGCGAGCCCTCGATACGAGCGAAGCGAGTCGTGGGCGATGCCCGGAGGGCCGAGATCGATTGCGTAAGATATGCAGAATACATACAATATAGGTAAGTTCATATTACTTTCACGCTGCGTGGCGTCACTATATCATCTCTCCCGTCGATAACTATGTGGTGAGAACCACAATGCATCACAACATCACCACCTTTGAACACATCGGCAGCGTGAAGAACGCAGAGGGTGTGCTCCGTATCGACATCAAGACCCGCCAGTGCGTCATCGCAAAGGGTGACGTCAAGCGTCTCATCGAGAGGTGGCCGGTCAGTATCTACGACATCGCTGAGGTCATCAGCACCTGCGGGCAGCCGGAAGCAATCGGCCAGGCCTGGATCTCCCGGTCCGGCAAGGCGGTCATGTTCCGGATCAATGGATTCTCGTATGTGTCCCCCTTGTCCCAAGTGAAGGGGATCCTGTCCGGTGAGAAGAAATACGCCCACCTTGCCATGATGGTGGAGCAGCCCGAGCCGGGATGCCCGGCAGGTGCAGCAGCTCCGGCGGGAGTTGCGGGGGTCTCAGCATGAGCTCCCAGGTCCTCGTGCAGAGCCAGGAACGCCAGCCCATCGTGGTGTCGTTCACCTCTCACAACCTCGAATGGCTGGAGTCCATGCGGAAAGAGTTCAACCGGAGGTTTGACAACGACCTGACCCTTGAGCAGATCCTCGAGGGTGCGATCATCAACGAGATCTGGAAGCTCTCCCGGGAGATGTACATGAGCGAGGAGCAGACCTTTAAGATCGGTATAGAGGGGGACCTGTGATTATGACCATCACCTCCCTCTTCTCGAATGATGAGATCATCTTCGCATACACCCGAGCTGATGCTATCAGCGATGGGGTCCTGGTCGAACTGTCGGGCCAGATGATCAGCGAGGCAGGGATCAAAGTCAAGGTCGCAGTGACCCGGGCGGTATGGGACGATTACCTTTCGCCAGCCTACTTGGACGAACTTCCTGGCCAGAGTGTGGAAGGGAGGACCTGGGATCTCCTCTGGATGTTTGGATGTGCTGCAAGACGGAGCAGGCATGCCAGCACGATACAGTTCCGGGTTCTGTTTGCAACCATGGAAATATCAGGATCTGTTGTCACCGAGGATGTGCTGCTAAAGGCGGTGTGCGGTCCCGGTGACGAGGGCGAGCCGGTCATTACCATTATGCTCCCGTGGGAGGACTAGAACGATGGAAGAAGTGATTGTGAAGAAGATTATCGAAGTGCCGGTGTTCCAGGACAGCATCGAGATCGGGACGCCGGGAAAGGGTGGGGCAATCAAGGTCTATGGAGACTTCAGCCAACCAGATGAGTTCGAAAAGAGGATCCGGGACGCGGTCTGCCTGCGGAAGATGACCGTGGACCTCATGGAGGGGCAATGACCACCCCAAAATTTTACACAACAGAAGAAGTTGCGGAGATGTTGAAACTGAACGTCCGGACCGTCCGGGCGATGATCAACCAGAAACGGCTCCGTGCCGTGAAGATTGGAAACGAGTACCGGGTCACTGACGACCACCTGCGCCAGTTCATCGAGGATTACCAGACATAGACACCGGGGAGATCTCCGGTCCGAACCACAATGCATCACTAAAGTTATTCAGACCGGCCGCGGCCCCGGCTGAATAGTACATAGCCGACCCTTCATATCTCTGTTCTGGTATCCCTCCTGCAGGTCCCGCCACCGCCTCCCGCCTGCCGGCCCGCGACAGCTCGCCTTCAGCGAGCCGTAACCGGGGCCGTCTTCCCACCCAGTCGGTGTTCTGGAATCTCTGACCGCTCGTCACCCCTCGACTTCGGGCTGATGCCCTCAGTAACCGGGGGCTCCTCGCTGGTTCCCGGTTCTCTGGAGATTGTTGTCGGTCGACCGTGCTCGGCTCCACTCCTCTGGTCCGTTCCGCTCGCACCGTCTCCCTTGTTTTTCATCCTGGACTGTTGGCAACGAAGACGCCCGTGATTTCGTCGCAGGCTCCTCATCACCGGCTGCACCCTCCCGCTCCTCGCGGACCGTTTCACGGACCGCTCGTCGCTGTTGCATGAAATACTGTGATACTACAGAATGCCCCAGAGAAGGGTATGGCCCGAAGGGCATCCTTCATGACCACTGCCTCTCCCTTGGGAGAGGAGGAGGCCGTCCTATTGGGGCGAGGAGCGAAGGGGGTAGCAGTGCCCCCCTGGAAGCGACGAGAGGCCGGGAGAGTGGGTGGCCACAGCGGCCCGAGCGAGCGCCGGTTACGACACGCATGAGCGGGTCGTCGTGCGGTCGCGAGTCATCGAGCGTCAGTGGCGTACGGAATACAGCGACAAGCTCGATGCGAAGCAAGGTGCGAGGAGCGGGAGGGAGCAGCTGCCGGCGAGGAGTGAATGACGAAGCCGGGAGCGTCATCATACCACGATCAAACTTAAGAGAACAGGACCGGTATGTGAGCGGAGCGGAGTGGAGGAGCGCCGGACGAAAGGAGGAGCGGATGGAATGGAGCGGAGACGAACATTCCGGGCCGTCAATCTCAATGAACACCCGGGACAGGAATATCAGTCGTCGTTCCAATAGACAAATTCAATATAAATTGGTGACGTAGTGTGGATTAGCGAGGTGTTTGACAACGGGATATAAGATACTAGATCATCATCAACTGAAAAAAGGAAAATTTGTAACAACACTAAATGATTCATCACTAAATATCTCTTTTTCAAAATGGAACTTAGAAAGATTACCGGAATACATCTGGATTGGCGTTATTCTGGATTTTTACGGACGAGAGGAGGGGATGAAGAGAATACATGTTATTTGTACCAAATTACACGATATTGCAGAATCAATCAATCTTCCAAAATTATCAGAAATATTTTCATTAAATGATACTGAACAAAGCAAATTCTATTTAGAAATGCTTAAAATTATTTCGAAAGATGTCCTTGCACCGTTAACATTAATCTTTACATATAGTAGAAATCCATTGTTTTCCCAAAATTTTGCATCCCCCGAAATATCCCTGGATGATAGACTCGATAAAATAATGAATATCTTAAAAAAAACCTCCGATCATCAATCTGAATTATCAACAGATATCAGATATGTCGTTCTTTATTATCTTGCATTATCTGAAAAATTACATTTGGCAAATCAAGAACAAGTTGATCTACTCACTCAATATCCCCTTATGAAACATGACAATCCAGTAATGCAGCATGCTAGGCCGTTCATAAGAGCAAGTGAAGGTGCTGTATCTGGCATGGATACATCTGCAAATACCGAACATGCATCGTTCTTTTGGGAGAGAATTAGCAAAATGACAGATTGCGAATTAATTAAAATACAATTTGAGGAAGAGAATCGAGATACTGATCAATATATCCAACATTTACGGGGTATTTATTCGTACTTAAGTGAAGTGTTTACAAAAACATCTCCGCTCGATAATAAAATGCTTGTATTATTGGGTATCGCAACCTACTCATTCAAACGGATAAAGGAAGTTTCCGATCATAAATTAAGCAATACTATCGTGGGCAGGAGTTCTGTAAGGATTTTGATTGAAAACTACATTATGATAAAATATCTTATAAAGAACGAACCCTCTCGCAAGGATATTTGGACTGAGTTTCAGGAATACGGAATTGGACAATTCAAACTTATTGTTGAAAGGTCAAGAGAACAAACCCCTGTCAAAGAAAACTCTCATGTTGATTATAAATATCTAGAAATTTTGGTTAGAGGTTTCAAAGATGAAATGTTTCTAGATATGGATACACGATATTTTGATGATAAAAATATCCGCGATAAAGCAAAGATTGTAGATGAAAATCAACTTTATGGATTGTATTATGATTATGACTCTGCTTTCGAACATGGTCTTTGGGGGGCTATAAGAGAGAGTTCCTTACTAAATTGTAATAATCCTCTTCACCGGTATCATTGTATTCCTGATGTCAATGATGAACAGAACCTTAAAAGTGTCTGGCCAGACTGTGTAATGGTAATGAACAAAACGATCAACGTACTTGATGAGATATATGGTATTCCTGATCCATTATTGAGGGGGATTTTGGATTTTGAAAAGGAATGATTTACTATTTGAAAAAATCTGTTCAATCCAAACAGAATATAGGTTCATTCTCGAAAAAATCCTAGACCATGTATCCCCTGATGATATTTCAGATGCAATACTCGATGAGATTAATTTATTCTGGGCAACTCGGCTAGAGGTAATCGACTTATATTTACGGAATCTATCCCCCACCCTGGACGCTTATGCATTTACAGGAGCGACCTTCTTAGATTTAGAAGAACTAGAACACTATTCATTCATGTTGTTAGGGGATATTCATATTCTTGATGACCAAGCGTATATTTATGCAAACATTGTTACCAAAGTAAAAAATCCTGAATTTACCCAAAAAATGAGAAAACAAATCGTAAACTCAATTAGAAGTAATCTTGAGATACTTTCGAAATATGGGGACTATATTTTAATTTTGCCATTACGGTCATCAAAACCAGAATATCGGGATTTAATTGTGAAAAATATGAATTCAGTATTTTTGGATTTATTCAAAAATCCTCCGGCGTCAATGGAAGACTATTTTGCAAGTTATAAAACAATTGATGATGTTTGTAATGGTTTGCGTGATGATATCCCTAATGCGTTGGTTCTATCTGATACCAATGATATTTCAAAACCGTTTAGAGAGAGGTTGGATATTGCCCAAAAAGATAAGAGTTTTTCACTGAGTACAGATGAGTCAGCTGGATTTCAATTCTGGAGGATAGTGGGAGGGCATCTTGGCCAAGCATTAGATATTATCCTCTCCTGTAGCATTTATAAAATAACCCCCTATATCAGATATTCTGTTGCTTTCCATTACGTACTATTATTAAGTCAAAATTTTTCGGAACAAAAGGATATCCAACCAATGTTTTTCAAATGCCGTCTTGCCCGTGCTATTTATGTAAATTTCGATACTGATCGTTTCAAGGATGTTGATTTTAACGATTACTGTACTGTTGTAAAAGAGAGTAATTTTTACCAAGATTTACTTTCTTCATTTCCTGTTCACTCATCCGAAAATGTTTCTTCTAAAGAAATAATTAGAGTTGTTCGAGAAAAGCTAGAAATATTCTATTCGTTATTCGATAACGGATTTATTGAATCATAATATGAGCTCGTCAGGAATGATGCCCCTATCGGAGAGTGCAAGGAGGATCTTCACGCCAATTCATCCTCCGAGCGACCCGACGTACATCCATTTTTTTGGCCTATACTGGTATCCCGAGCGGCGATACGTTAACGGTTGCGTTTTTGTTTACTGGAAGGGTAACGGGTGAATCGGGAGCGATATGATTTTACTTAGTGCCGCACGGTCATTTCCCTATAAAAACAGCCTTACACTTTTTCACCCGTATTTCTGCGCGAGCACAAAAATAACTGATTTACGGGCTCCGTTGCCAACCCGGCTGGGGCTCCTTTTCAATTTAAGGTCTAATTTAGGCTTATTATTAGATTTAGGCTTTATTGTGAGGTTATTTTATAGAATTTGTGCTTTTTTGGGATTTGAAATACCTGAATAATCTCTTCCTTAAGTTTGGGAGGCCGTCCCACCAGTCCGATCCGCTCGCACCGTCTCCCTGATCTTTTCTTCTTGGATAGTTGGCATGAAGACGCCTGTGATTTCGTCGCAAGCTCCTCATCACCGGCAGTACTATCCCACCCCTCGCGGACCGTTCCACGGACCGCTCGTTGCTGTTTACTGGGAACCCTCCCTCATGCGCTTTTCCCGGGTGAGTGCCCGGAGGGTCGAACCGGGCGGCACGCGGTGCCGACCCACGAGGCAGCCGCTGAGCGGAAGCGGGAAAGCGGGTGCACTATGCACGCTCGAGTTTTATCCTTAATAATTAAAGAAATTCCTTTGGTTCAAATCCAATTGAAATAACTTTTAAAGTCTCAATTAAAATCTGTAATTTCTAAAGTATGCTCATGGTGAGTGGAGGGACTTCTCTGTGAAAGGTCGCATGGTTGTCATTATGAAACTAAAAGAACCCATAGAAAAATTTAGAGACCCTAGAGTGTCCCATAGTTCAAGATATCGTGTAGTGAACGATTTGGAAGAAGCGATGACGGTCTGTCTGAAGTATATACAGGATCACTGCATTCAGGTAAAGGTATGGGATGGGGGACATGTGTTCTTGAGCACTTGCCAAATTGCTACAATAGATTTCTATGGCAATATCAGGAAAAAGGGAGAGTCGGGTTATCATCGTTTTCTCTAAGATTTAGAGCCCAAAATGCAGCCGCTGATCGGCACGGGAGAGCGGGCGGAGTAAGTATTCTAAAATGGAATACCACGCCTTTGTCACCCCGGCGAAAGGGGAGGCCGAGGTGACCAGGCATTCAAGGTGGCGCGAGTGGTAAACTCGCGGAGGATTGTCCTGCACTCCCTATCTCATTAAGGTTTTTTAAGACCCCGCTGTGCAATGGATAGGTCAAAGGTTCTTGCAGAACAGACTTGAGTTGTGTAGGTGCTGTAAAAGAGGTTTCGGTCTCTACCTCTTTCTATCTATAAATTATAGTTCATCTCCTTCCATTACCAACGGCACCTGATGCCGTCCTCTTGACGAGAATGCAGGAAAGACAGCACGGCAAAGGTGATAGTGACATTCCCATATCCCGGTGTCGTTCAGCGGAAATGTCAATAATGAACCACAGCTCGGACATCTGATTATGGGTGGATCGTCACTCATATCTCGATCATACATTTTCAGAATCAACAGGCTCAGCCACAGGGAGAGTGAAAGTGAAGGGGGCCACAGCAGCCCGAGCGAGCGCCGGTTACCGACTGCATCAGCACGAGGTCGAGCGCTGCGAGTCACTGAGCGTCAGTGACGTACGGAACGCAGCGACAAGCACGACGCGAAGCATGGTGCGAGGAGCGGGAGGGGGAGCAGGCGATGCGAAGTGAACGGAGCGAGCGAACATGGCCGTCATCAGGACAAGAAGCGATCTGAAAAAACAGGCACACGATGTGAGTGAAGGGAGGAGAGAGCACCGGACGAATGGAGGAGCGGAACGACGACCGGAGCGAGCATGGTGTGACGTCAGAATATTGTAACAAGCGACTGCAATCAAAAAAAGAGAAAGGTGTAGTAAAAGCACGACTGTTTCTTGTTTGATCACATCCGCTTTGGCATAGTCCTCTTGTGCAAGTACATGGTACCTGCTATAAATGCGATAGTGAACGCCATCAACGCCGCAATATCGAACGGGACCTGGAAATAATTTGTCCCGGTGAAGGAGTACCGCACAAGGTCAGTAAAGTAGGTGAGGGGGGAGCAGACCGCGAGTGCCATCCCCCAGGGAGGCATCTGTTCGAGAGGGATGAAGATGCCCGAGATGAAGACCAGTGGGAACTTGATGAGTGACGAGAGCATCATGATGTTTGACGGGGTGTTGGTGGGGGGGACTGCAAGCAACATCCCGATTGCAGAGAAGCAGCATGCGGCGAGCAGGATTCCGGCACATAACGTAATCGCATGCAGGAGCGAGAGGCCAAGGAACAGCCCGATGATCACCGTGATGAGCGTGATCCCGATGCCGAAGAGGGTGGAGGCAATCATGTCACCGAAGACGATAGTCTCAACCGTGATCGGACACGACGCAAGCCGCTCAAGAGTCTTTGCCTGCCCTTCCCAGGGGAAGATGGCCGGTGACACGGCCGTCGCGGTGAAAAAGAGTGCCATCCCGACCAGTCCCGAAACCAGGAATGCGAGTGGGAGCTGCCTGCTCCCCATCAGGAAAGCGAGGAACAGGAAGACCGGCATGAAGATCCCGAAGATCAATACCGGACCCTTGATGTAATAAATCCGGATATCCTTCTTCGCAACCGCCCATGATCTCCGGATCTGTTCTGAGAATCCTGCCGGGTTCATGGCGATGCCTCCCGGGTCAGCCGGAGAAATGCATCGTCAAGCGAGGGTGCGAGAGTGTTGAGGGTGACGATCGCTGCACCCTGTTCCCTACTGAACTGAACGAGAAGCCCGATGAGAGCATCACGGTTTTCCGTGGTGATCTGCCACTTGTCACCAATCCTGTCCGCACTCAGCACTCCCGGGAGCCGGGCAAGAGCATCTGCCGGGATCTCCCGGTCGAAACTCACCTCGATCCGGTGGAGACGGTCAATCGCCGCCTTCAGTTTTTCCGGAGCATCGACCGCGACAATCCTTCCGCTCCTGATGATTCCGACCCGGTGGCAGAGCCGGTTTGCCTCCTCCATGTTGTGGGTAGTGAGAAAGATTGTCGTCCCAGCCCGATTCAGGTCCCGGAGCAGGGAGAGGATCATCCGGGTGCTCTGGACATCGAGACCGCTCGTGGGCTCATCCAGGAAGAGGAGCCGGGGCTCGTGGAGGAGGGCCATCGCCAGGATGAGCCGCTGCTTCATTCCTTTCGAATATGCCTGGACCTTCTGGTCCTTTCGCTCAAGGAGCCCGAGGGCCCCAAGGAGATCGGAAGCCCGCTCAGTTGCACGGGCAGAGGAAATTCCATACAGCTCCCCCATCAACATTACGTTCTGCCAGGCCGTGAGGTCGGTATAAGCATTCGAGGTCTCGGGCACGACGCCGAATTCCTGTTTTGCCAGCACCGGTTCGCGCTGGATGTCATGGCCGAGAATCATTGCAGAACCGGAATCAGGGGGGATAACCCCCGTCAGCATCCGGGTGGTGGTGGTCTTTCCGGCACCGTTCGGGCCAAGGAAACCGAAAATCTCTCCTTCCTTTACCGAGAACGAAACATGATCGACTGCCACAGTAGTGCCAAAGATTTTGGTCAGGCCGGTGACTTCAATTGCGTCAGGCATCCGGATATCCCCTCAGACGTCATCGCGGATGCCAAGGAGTACCATCCGCTGGTCGCATCGGATCCCCCGGTCCTCATCCTTTCCAATGGATATAAGATGCAGGGGTTTCACGCGATGCCTGGCACTCCCGGCAGTGATGACCCCCTCCCCTTGGAGAACGACAAATACCACGGCATATGGTTCCGGATGCGGTGGGATCTCCTGGCCAGTCTCAAGGCAGACGAGGACGATGTTCGATCCGCTCATTTTGATGAGATCTTTCTTCACAGGGGTATCCGGTGAGCACTCAGCTACGTTGAGGAGATCCACATTGCTGGATGTCACGGTCGCGTAATTCTCATTCGCCTCTGTCTTTTTCAGACGCATACCGTTTCACCTCCTTCTCCATGAACGCCTTTGCACGGGGGGTGATCTGGTAAATGATATACTGGCCCTGCTGCTCACCTTCAATCATCCCGGCTTTTTTCAAGATATTCAGATGGTAAGATAACTTGGAGTCGGCTATCCTGACGACCGCCTTGATCACGCAGACACAGAGCGGCTGATCCATGAGGAGTGCAAGGATTTTCAGCCGGACCGGATCGGCACAGGCTTGGTACCACCCCTGCATCTGTTCAAACACCCGGTCGGAAGGGAGCTGGTCGATGAGTCCCTCCACTCCGCCACAGGAACAGAGCGAGTCGGCGATTTCCTGGGGGATGGAGAGGGCATCGACATCCTTTCGAGCCATTCGGGAGCGTGATACCTGCTTGGACATTTCAAATTATTATAAACTACTCTGATCTCATAAACTGTTCATCCGCACCTGGTTGTGCGGTTGTCCCTTCTGAATGATTCCTATCATAAGTTTTATGTCTCACAATATTTCAATTATAGTTGAAATATTTTGTCGAGAAGGATATGAATGCATCTACCCCGTTCCCGGTTCATCGGACCTGCTGAAGGAGGAGAACAACCATGACCGATGCAATCACCGGTGCACTCCTCTCCGGATTGAACGCAGTCATCGAGTATCTGGCAGCCCACGTTGTCACCTGCCTGATCCCTGCCTTCTTTATCGCAGGTGCGATCGCGGTCTTCATCAAGAAAGAGGCGATCCTGAAGTACTTCAGCCCCGAGGCGAAAAAATCAGTCAGTTACGGGGTTGCATCTGTCTCCGGGGTCGTCCTTGCCGTCTGCTCCTGCACCATCCTGCCGATGTTTGCCGGCATCCTGAAGAAAGGGAGCGGGATCGGTCCTGCCACCACCTTCCTCTATGCGGGTCCTGCCATCAACATCCTCGCCATCATTTATACCGCCAGCGTGCTCGGATGGGACATCGGGTTTGCCCGGGCATTTTTCGCCATCACCATGTCAATTGCCATCGGCCTCCTCATGGCCACCATCTTCCGGTCCTACGATGAGGCCGTGACAGCAGCGAGCAAGGGGTTTGTGGCCGGCAGCGAAGAATCCACCCGGCCGAAATGGGTGGTTCCGCTCTTCTTTGCCTTCCTTGTGCTCATCCTGGTGATCGGGGCTTCCGGGCTCATTCCATTCTCTGTCCGTCTCTCGATCGTGTATATCCTGACTCTGGGAGTCGCCCTGCTGCTGATCTACTACTTTGAGCGGGACGAAGTGACCGAATGGGGATACGAGATCTGGGACCTCACCAAGAAGATCTTCCCGATCCTCATCGCCGGTACATTCATAGTGGGCATCATTGCCTTCTTCCTCCCTCCCGAGACCTTCAAGCCGTTCTTTGGCGACAATTCGCTCGGTGCCTGCCTCCTGGCATCGGTGGTCGGCGCCCTCCTCTATATGCCCACGCTCCTCGAGGTTCCCATCATTGGAGGGACGTTCGGCTACACCCAGGGAGTGATGGCAGGAGGTCCGGCACTCTCCCTCCTCCTTGCCGGGCCTGCAGTCAGCCTCCCGAGCCTCCTTGTCCTGTATCGCATCATGGGAGGGAAAAAGACGCTGGTCTTTGCTCTCCTGGTAATAGGCTTCTCTACCTTCGCCGGGTTTGTGTTTGGCAACTACTTCCCGTACCTTGGGATCCCGGGATGTGGTACCAGTGGATGAGAAGCCCTGCTGTGCGGCAGATGCCCTCCGGCGAATCCGTCAGGTCGATGTCGGGGGCATCGTGGTCGGGATCAGCATGCTCGACCACATCCTTCCCGAAGTGAGGGAGATGGAACTTCCGGACGAAAAGGAAATCGGGAGAGAACTCCTGAAGAGGGTGAAGATCTACAATTATATTCCTGCATCAGCAGAAGAGAAATACCGGATCGCGCTATTAGAGGAATATCTGAAGTGCAAGGGTGGAGGAACCATATGAAGATCGAAGTGCTCGGCACCGGCTGCATGAAATGCAAGCGGCTGTTCAAGAACGTTGAGATTGCCGTAAAAGAACTCGGCATCACTGCAGAGATTGTGAAGGTCGACGACATCAGCGAGATCATCAACCGTGGAGTCGTGCTCACCCCAGCCCTTGCGGTTGACGGAGAGATGAAAGTCTCAGGCCGGGTCGCGGATGTGAAAGAACTCAAGGAGATCCTGAAGGGATAAGCCATGGCATCAAGACCAGAGTGTGCATGCGGTGACACCTCGGCACTCGCTGGTGGGAAGAAACGGATCATGTTTCCCTGTGCAGGGACAGCGAACGTCGGCCTGATCTCCAACGCGGCTGCCCTCCAGCTCGCTGAAGAGGGGTATGGCGTGGCGACGTGCATCGCCCTCCTGGGATCCGGGGATCCGGGTCTGAAGAAGCGTATGGCCGATGCCGATGAGGTGGTGATCATCGATGGCTGCCCCATGACATGCGGGGCAAAGATAGCCAATTCCCAGGGAGTGACCCCGGCCCAGCATATCGTGATCACCGGTCTTGGAATCGACAAGGTATACGAGAAGAACTTTACCGAAGACGAGGTGGAACTCGTCATCTCTGCTGCCTGGGAAGGAAGGGGGAGACCCGGGGAGACCTATGCCCGGTGAGTCCTGCGTCACGAAGGAACCAAAAGGCCTCGGCTGGTTCGAACGGTACCTGACGGTATGGGTCCTCCTCTGCATCGGGATCGGCATCCTGCTTGGGAAATACGCTCCGGAGCTTGCCCGGTATCTCGATTCCCTTGCCATCTACTCGGGAGAAGCCCCGATCATCTCCATCCCCATCGCTATCGCCCTCTTCTTCATGATGTACCCCATCATGGTGAAGATCGACTTTGCGGAAGTCCTGAAGGCTGGGAAGAACATCAAGCCGGTCGCCCTCACCCTCTTCGTGAACTGGGCCATCAAGCCCTTCACCATGTATGCCATCGCCCTCTTCTTCCTCGGCTATGTCTTCATCGGGTTCATCGGGCCGGAGGCAGTTGACCTCGTGAAGATGCCTTTCGGCCTGGACCTCCCGGTTGGAGCGCCCTACGGGGACGGGACCGTGGTCCTGGTGGATGGCATCAAGATGCTTGAAATCCCCCTCTGGCGGAGCTACCTTGCCGGGTGCATCCTTCTTGGGATCGCTCCCTGCACGGCCATGGTCCTGGTCTGGGGCTACCTGGCAAAAGGCAACGACGGGCACACCCTCGTAATGGTGGCCATCAACTCGCTCACCATGCTCCTCTTTTACGGACCGCTCGGGGGCTTCCTGCTCGGGATCGGCCAGCTCCCGGTCCCCTGGCAGGCGCTCGCCCTCTCGATCGCGGTCTATGTCGCTCTCCCGCTTGTAGCCGGGTATATTTCGAGAAGACTCATCATCAGGGCGAAGGGCGAGGAGTGGTTCAACCGGAAGTTCGTCCACTACCTCACCCCGGTTACCATCATCGCTTTACTTTCGACACTGGTCCTCCTCTTCACCTTCAAAGGGGAGGTCATCCTATCCCAGCCGTTGACGATCGTCTGGATCGCAATCCCCCTCTTCCTCCAGACGATGCTCATCTTCACGATCGGGTATTTCCTCGCGAAGAAAATCCACCTCACCTATGAGGATGCCGCACCCTCGGCGATGATCGGTGCCTCGAACCACTTCGAGGTCGCCATCGCCACGGCCACGATCCTCTTCGGGATCGCTTCAGGGGCAGCCCTCGCGACCGTAGTAGGAGTCCTGATCGAAGTCCCGACCATGCTCCTCCTGGTAAAAATATGTCTCCGTACCCAAGGATGGTTCAGATGAAACGCAATCTTATCATTGAATGGAAACACATCGGAAATAACGTCACCGGCACCTGCGAGCGCTGCAGCCTGACCGGCGGGGCGATACTGGACGTCCTCGAAGACCTCCAGCCCTATTTCAGACAGAAGAATATTACCGCCCGATTCAGGGAAACCGTACTCCCCGACTCACAGATTGAAGAGTCAAACCAGGTCCTCATCAACGGCGTTCCCCTGGAGGAGTATCTCTCGGGGGCGGAAGTCGTGCAGACCCCCTGCTGTTCCTGTGCCTGCATCACGGGGCAGGATGAAGCAGAGTGCCGTGCGATCGATGTCGGTGATGAACGCTACGAGGCAATCCCCCCCGATCTGCTGAAGCAGGTGATTATCGGGGTCGTTGAATCGTGGGAGGCCCCATGCAGCTGTGGCTGCGATTGCGGGCCGGATATGAAATGCGAGTGAACCTGTCATGAACGAATCAATCGGATGTATCGGGGGAGGGCGGGTAATCCGTATCCTCCTGCACGGATGGAGGGAGGCGGGCCTTCTCCCGGAGAATGTCATTGTCAGCGACCCCAACAGAGGGGCACTCGACCAGATAACCGCAGAATTTCCAGGGGTGACGGTACTACAGGACCAGAACGCCATTGCCGCCGGCCAGGACCTTGTCTTCATCGCGGTCCATCCCCGGGATGCAGGGAAGGTGCTCGGTGTAATTGCCCCGGCACTCAAACCCGATGCCATCGTCATCTCGCTCATGCCCAAGCTGACCATCGCCCAGCTCTCCGGGATGCTCGGAGGATTCGACCGGATCGTCCGGATGATCCCGAATGCCCCGTCCATGGTACTGAGCGGGTATACCCCGGTTACCTTCTGGGAGGGGATCACAACGGGGGACCGTGCGGTGGTGGGAACCCTCATGGAATCCCTCGGCCGGTATGTTGATGTCCCCGAGCAGGACCTGGAGGCCTATGCGGTGATCTCCGCCATGGGGCCGACCTACCTCTGGTTCCAGCTCTATGAACTCGAGCAGATCGCGGTCTCGTTCGGGCTCTCCCCGGAACGGGCTGCCGATGCAGTCCGGAAGATGGCCGAGGGGACCGTGCAGACCATGATGTGGTCCCATCTCACCCCCGGGCAGGTTATGGACCTCGTCCCGGTCCGGCCCCTCGGCGAGGATGAACCGGCGATCAGGGAGATGTACCGGAGACGCCTCCCGGCCCTTTACCAGAAACTGAAGGGCTGAACCACCGTGGCTGAGCCAGACTCCGTCAGGGGATCCAGCATGGATTATGACGACCGGCCGGTCCTCCTCCTGACCTGCTCCGGGATCTCGCATACCGGGCAGCTCACCACGATGGCAGGGAATTCGCTGCGGTGCCGGCAACCCCTCCTTGTCGCCCGTCATGTGAGGCTTACTTCCCTCACGCGGCCCCTGGAGAAGGAATTGACCAGGGATGAATGCCTCATCGCGGTGGACGGGTGCGAGGAATGCTGTGCAAAGAAAAGGATGGACCTGATCGGGAAGATCCCGGATGCCTATCTCATCGCGACAAGAGAAGGGATCACCAAGCGAGGGATGGAAGAGCCGCGCTACGATGAGATCGAATGCCTCTGCCAGGCTGTTGTCCAGACCATTAGGAATGGTGGAAGAACAAATGAAGAATGATAATTTGAAGCGAAAAATTGTGGTCTTGGGAGTGCTCGTACTACTCGTAACCCTTGCCGTCCTGGGAGCAGGATGCACCGCTCCGGCCGCGACAAACGAAAGCCAGATAACGACCACTCCCGGGACTGTCCAGAAAGTGGAAGTCTACCATTTCCACCGGACCCAGCAATGCTATTCCTGTCGAACTGTCGGGGCGTATGCCGAGGAGACCGTGAAGACCTACTTCGCTCCGGAACTAAAATCCGGGAGGGTGGTATTCGGCCACATCAATATCGAAGAGCCGGAGAACCAGGCGCTGGTGGACCAGTACGGGCCGACAGGATCCTCGCTCTGGATTGGTGTCTACGACAAGGACGGGTTCCATAAAGAGGAGAACGTCAATGTCTGGTACAAGATCGGGGACAAGGAGGCGTATCTCGCCTACTTGAAGGAGGTCGTCGACAAACGACTGGCGGGTGACCTCTCCTGATCGATTTCATGGGCAGCATGGAAGCGCTGGGGACCAGTGGTATCCCCCTGGTCGCAGCGTTCTTCATAGGACTAGTGATGACCTTCTCGCCCTGCCCTCTCGCCACCAACATCACGGCTATCGCATTCATCTCAAAGAAGATTGGGGACAGTAGACACACACTCCTCGTAGGTACCCTCTATGCCCTGGGACGTATGGTTGCCTACATCGGCCTCACCGCCCTGATCGTCTATGCAGGACTGAATATCCAGTCCATCTCTCTCTTCCTCCAGGAATACGGGGAGAAGCTGATCGGGCCGTTCCTTGTCATCATGGGGATCCTGATGCTGGAGCTTGTGGACATCCCCTCCATCGGAGGCCAGGGATGGCTGCAGAAGATCGAGCTCTCTCTTGGGGAAAAGGGATACCTCGGGGGCTTCCTTCTCGGGGTCATCTTCGCCCTTGCCCTCTGCCCGTTCGCCGCGGTCCTGTTCTTCGGGATGCTCATTCCGATTGCGCTGAAGACCGGGGATGCGATCTTCGTCCCGGCGGTCTTTGGCATCGCGACCGCCCTTCCGGTCATCATCATCTCAATCGTGCTCGTCTCGGGAATGAACCGGGTTTCTGGGATGATGACTGCGATACAGAAGAGCGAGAAGTGGATCAAGTGGGCAGTCGCTGCCGTGTTCATCATCGTCGGAGTGTACTATATCGTCATCGTATACGGGCCGATGGTTGGAATAGGAATATGAAGGACGGTTGATCGGATCGCTTAAGCAACCTGTGCGATGATATGCCCGATCAGCCGCTTCTCCGCTTTATGGATATGTTCAAGTAGCGTGGTCTTGTGCATGCCCATCTTCTCCGCAAGTTCACTGGCATTGATCCTCCTGGGATGATCGAAATACCCCTGGCGATACGATTCCATCAGGATCTCTCTCTGTTTGGGAGTAAGGACACCAAAAATTCCGTTGACATGGGGATTATAATCACAGACCGAAATGATCTCAAGTCCCCACCCTTTCTCCGCGGCATCTGACACGAACGTATGGAAGTCCTCCGGACTCCCAACCATGTTGAATGTCAGGCAATCATTCTCGAAGACTATCGGATGCTCGAACTTTGATCCGTAGGTACGAACGAACCTGGCGATATCATCGGAAAATGTTCCCTTGACAAGACAGGTATACTCCCGACCAGCACTCTGAAGCACGATGAGATTCGACACATAATTGCACTGGATCTGGTCTACCGGGATCCCTTCCTTGATGGTAAACTTGCACACCTCGCTGTGCGCATCGTCAGTCATGGTGAAGAGTGAGAGCACCTCGAACCGTTCGATGACCTGGCCAAAGGATTTGCAGTAATCGAAGAGATCCCCACAAAGCCTGACCGTCATTTTCTTCATACAGGTCGATCTGGTGTGCTGGACGTAATATAAATATGGCCATACATGTATGGCTCAATTCATAACACCTTTGCCTGCCTCTTCTTATTCAGACATTCCACGAGGAATGATGCATGAACACAAACAATTGCACTGAAATCAAAGATGCTGAGAGAAGAGGACTGACGGAATCCGGGGAACACCACAAGCCTTTCGGATTCATTATTCCTGCCGGTATCCTGATTGGTTTGGGCGTCGGCATTCTTGTTGATTATGTATTTTCCGGATTCCTTATCGGGCTGGGACTCGGATTTCTCGCATCAGGACTGCTTCCCCTCGTCAGGAAACCCCTTGAGAGTGAAGGTATAAAACTGGGGAACACCGATGTGACGATGCTTCTTATCGGAGCTTTCCTGGTTTTCATCGGGATCGGCATTATCTATGCGCCAGCTGCACTCTGGCCCTATGCCATTGCCGGATTTTTAATCCTTGTTGGTATCTGGGTCCTGATTAAGGGATTCTATCAGATCGGATAGGGATAGGACGGGAGAACAAATTCCTGGGTGACTGGCATGATTGAGGCTCTTTTGGCAACGCTCCTCCCCCTTGGTTTCCTGATTGTGTTATTCGGCGGAGGGGCGCACTTTTTGCGGAACAATATTGAACAGGATGGGGAAGCTCCGATAAACCGGACACTGTTTTACGTCAGTAAATACTCGATCCTTGTTCTGTGGGGTGCGATGATCCTCCAGAGCTGGGGGATCGGCATATCGTTGTATGAAGTGCCCCCTCTCTTCCAGGTAATCGGCCTGGTATCGTGGTGTTTCGGCTTTGCTCTTTTATTCATAGGAAGATTCGAAATGGGGGGATCGTTCCGCTTGGGCACCCCAAAGGAACACACCAGTCTCAAGGTCGACGGATTATTCAGATTGAGCAGAAATCCGATGTATGTCGGTATGTATGCAACGATTATTGCTGCTGCGCTCTATACCCTGAATCCGGTTGTCATTGTACTGGGAGCGTTCGTGATTGCGGTCCATCACTCCATTGTCCTGGCGGAGGAGAACCATCTGCAGAAGGTGTTTGGTCAGGAGTATGTGAAATATCGCAACGGGGTAAGGCGGTATATTTAGATGAGGAATGGCCACACGTATTGAGGAGGGTACCAACAATGGAATACCTGGTATTTAGATGGAAATTATGGCAATTTTGAACTGTCTTACTTTATTTTCAACTGCATTTCTGCGCGAGCATAAAACTGTCAGTGATTTGAACGGGCATGTCCATAATCACGGCAGCGGCTTCTTTTCAGAAGAACGCTCATTTTATGATTATTTTAAGATTTAGAGCAATATTTCATGATATTCATAATAGTTTGTATCATTATCGCGAACGAAAAATCCAGAAAAGTAATTGTTTCGACTTTTACGACTTCCATCAGCAGTTCGTCCGGCCAAGGTCGCGAGATATCGAGCGTCAGAGGATGTAAATGACATAGGTGACAAGCATGATGCAAAGCATGGTGCGAGGAGCGTGGGAATAGTTGATGAGATTCAGGAGCGAAGTGAATGAGCATTGCCGTCTACGGGTTCTGAACCCGTCTTAAGAAACAGGCACACGATGTGAGTGAAGGGAGAATGAGCACCGGACGAAGGAGGAGCGGAACGACGACCGGAGCGAGCATGGTGTGACGTTGCGATCTCTCCCTGCCAACGCTCTCTCATCGCTCACCCAGCCTATCACCCACTCCTAACTTTCAGAACTCAGTCGAGAGGAATAAGCGCCTCTGCCCACCAGTCGGGAGGGGGAACCGCGACAGGTGTGAAGGCCATACTCTGCTTGCCGGGTATCGGTGGCAGCTGGTCGAATTGTTTTGCCTGGCGGGCGACCACAGCTTCCTTCGTCACGTTGAAGACGGTCAGATCCTGGGTCTGGACGACAGGGCCGTCATACACGCTGTCAAGTTCCGATAAGATCATGGTGATGACTTGGGCCGAAAGCAGCGTATGCCAGAGGCCGGCCACACGCGGCTTTACAAGCCCAAACACCTTCCCGGCAGCTTTCGGTGAGGTGTGGGCTGCATTGAGCGCGATTGTTGCCCGCTCAATTGAAAGACCCGAAGCGGCAGCGAGCGCCGCAGCAGGCGGGAAACACTCGTGGATGAGCAGATCAACTCCGCCTTCGCACGCACGGACGAGCGGCCAGCATGCACGAGTGTCTCCCGAGAAGACGACCGATAAACCGGCGAAGTCGATACGATAGCCGACTGCACCGCTTAGTGCGTGGACGACGGGGAATGATGTCACCCTGACACCGTTCTGATCGTAAACAATCTGGGCTTTGCTGAAGTCGAACTCAGAGACCACGATTTTCATACTCTCAGGATTGATGGCACCGTGCCCCGCTGCGGTATCCCAGGCAAGGGCCTCCTCAATCCCTCGGACAAAGTGCCGCGTACCTAAGCTAGGCTCGGTCCCGCTGGGACCCCATACGTAAATCGGCCCGTCTGCTCGTCCTACCTTTGACCAGCTACCCGAAAGTGTGATGAGGTCGCCGGTGTGGTCTGCGTGCAGGTGAGTCAGGAACACCTTGTTGAGCTTGTTGACCGGCAGCTTCAGACTTGCGTAGTTCGCCAGGCTACCGCTCCCGATATCGAAAATAAGAATATCGCGATCAGGATTGCCCACCTCGATGAGGATACTGGCCGAGGCTTGAGCACGGGTATTCCAGGGATTGCCGCTTCCGAGGACGGTCACTCGCATCTCGCCATTTTCGAGCACTTCTTCGCCCGGGATGAACATCTCGGTATACTCCCGTCTGGGTGTGCCAACGATCGGTGTCAGGGTAATCGCCATAGTTCCACCAGCGAACGCCGGAACCGGTAGGGATGTAGATCTGTTGTTCTTCATCTGAGTCTCCTTCGTTTGAGCACTTTTCCTTCTTCTTATCATCGTTTTCAGGAGATGAATATTTTTGACACTGGGTCCTATGAAAATCGAGATGAATTATCCTCCTTCTTCTGAGCTCCTCCGGACAGCCCTGAATGCTGAAAGGGTCTCCTTTTTCACTGGCTTTTGCAGCCTCGAAGGATGAAATTCCTCCCGGGATGCCGGAGGTCAATTCCCTATAAAAATGCACTTATACTTTTTTCAACCGCATTTCTGCACGAGCACAAAACTGTCAGTGATTTAAACATTCATGTCCATAATCACGGCTGGGGCTTTAAACATAATTTGGACAGATGGCAAATTGATTTTTATTTCTGAAAATAAAGCAAAATTTTGAGATTATTTTACTTTAAATCCCTGATAGGGATTTGAACATACCTACAAATCCTCCAAAAATATGAGGAGCTGTCCCCCCATGTTGAGAAGTGGTGAGGAGCAGCTGCCGGTGAGGAGTGAAACGATGAAACCGGGAGCGTCATCATCAACCGTCGCTGTGAAAGAACAGGACCGGTATGTGGGGGGAGCGAATTGGAGGAGCATCTGACGAGAGGAGGAGCGGATGGAATGTAGCGGAGACAAACATCCAGGGCCGTCTTCCTCTCAATAAAGAGTTAGGTTATATCATGAAGTGGATATCGCTGGACCTCCACGTGAAATGAAAGGATTTTATTTCAGCTCAATATCAATCGCCATCTCTTCCAACATCTCTTCAGGGGTCCTTACGCACTCCTTCATCGATTTCCTGAAATTATACATCATCATAAGGAAGATCCCGATGCTGATGATAAGAATGGCCCAGAGGAACCAGTCCTGATGCTCCTTAAAGATCGGGAGCGATGCAACAATGTACCCGAAAATGACAAAACCGGTGACCCAGAGCACCCCCCCGACGACATTATAAACGAGAAACACCGGGTATTTCATCTTCACAATTCCGGCCACAAAGGGTGCAAATGACCGGATCCCTGGGACGAACCGGGCGAGGATAATCGTCTTCTTGCCGTACCGGTGGTAATATTGCCGGGTCATATCAATATGCTTCAGGTCCACCAGGCACTTCTCCCGATTAACCAGCCAGTTTCCAAAGGAGGTCCCGATCCGGTAATTAACCGAGTCCCCAAGAATAGCGGCGATGGAAAGAATCACAATGATTACCCAGACATTCAAACCTTCTCCTGCAGCGAGAAAACCCAGAAGGAAGAGCAGGGAGTCACCCGGGAGAAATGGAGCGAACACCAGCCCAGTCTCGCAGAAGATGATAGTGAAAAGAATCGCATAAATCCAAATCCCATAGACCTCCATCAGCTGGGGAATCTGCTCCTGGATATTCAGGATAATGTCGGACAGTGACAGGAGGTCCGGCAGAACCATGTCAAATATTGGGCAGTGCGTGTTAAATAGGCTGGCATAAAAATAGCTCCATAAGCCCCGGGAAGGTCTCTCCGTTAATTCCAATAATGGGCAGGGGACCAATCTCCAATCCCGGCAGATTATGAACCAGGTCTCCCTGGAATCCGCAGGAATGTAGTACTCCACCTGATGATCGGCCAGAGGAGGAGGACCGGTGCGGTGCACAGGATGATGAACCCCCACTGGGCTGCCGTGAGCGGGGTCGTCGCAAAGAGAGCCCCGCCGTACTGGACGATCAGGATCTGGATCACCACGATCCCGGCCATGATCCCGAAAAATGCCGGATTCCCCTTGAAGAATGGCGGCATGATGCCGTTGATCCCACGGCAATTGATCCCGTTCCAGACCTGTGCCACAACAAAGGCTGCGAAGAAGGCCGTTGCCTGCTGTTCGGGGGACTCTATGAACGGAAGGCCGAACACCACGGCAAGCATCCCGATCAGGACATAGACCGCTGCGGTAATGAGGATCGCCCTGTGCATATACGGAGTGATTACGGGTGCGTCCCGCGGAATGGGTTTTCGGAGCATCAGGGCAGGATGCGGGGCCTCTGAACAGAGGGCAAGTGCTGCCAGCGAATCCATGACAATGTTGATCCAGAGCAGCTGGATGATGGTGAACGGAGGAGGGTATCCCAGGACCGGCGCAAGGAACGAGAGCATTGCCGCCGAGATGTTGATGGTCAGCTGGAAGATCAGAAACCGCTGGATGTTCTCGAAGAGCGCCCTGCCCCACCAGACCGCATTCTTGATGGTCGGGAACGAGTCATCCAGGAGGATGATGTCGCTTGCCTCCCGTGCAACCTCAGTACCGGCTATCCCCATGGCGAGCCCGACATCGGCATTGCGGAGTGCAGGAGCATCGTTCGTCCCGTCCCCGGTGACCGCTACCACTTCGCCGTTCCCCTGGAGAGCCTGGACAAGGAGCAGCTTATCGGAAGGCTCCGACCGTGCCATGACCTCCAGGCGCCGGGCGGCTTCGGGTCGTGCTTCATCGGGCAGCGACCGGAACTCGCTCCCGAGCATGACCACACCGCTGGTAAGGATTCCCGTCTCCCGTGCGATTGCTGCGGCGGTATCAGGGCTATCCCCCGTCACCATCTTCACGGTAATGCCGGCCTCGTTGCAGGTCCGGACTGCATCAGGGACATCCGGCCGTACTTCGTCGCGGATACCCACATACCCGTCCCAGATCAGGGGAGGAGGATCGGATCCATCGGCGGACAGTATCGCGTGCGCAAACGCGAGGGTCCGCATCGCCCGGCCGGCGAGCGCATGGATATGAGAGAGGTCTGGCGAGGGATTGCACTGCTTGGCAACAATCTCGGGTGCACCTTTGACCAGGAGGAACGAGGTATTCTGAAGGGAGACTATGGTCGACATCTGCTTCTTGTTTGAATCAAAAAGCTCCTGGGTGACCGGGGGGTGGAGGGCCCTGATATCCTGGTAGGAGAGCCCGGCCCGGTGGAGCCAGCGGAGGAGGGCAGCTTCGGTTGAATTGCCCACGGTCACGAGCCTTCCTTCCCGGGACTCGAGATCGGCGGTGCTGTTGACCGCGGCGTTCAGGGTGACCCAGCCGTTCGGTGTGGTGGGGATCCCGGGCTGGAGATCCGGAAATTCAACCGATGACGCCACGACGTCCATCTGGTTCATGGTCAGGGTGCCGGTCTTATCAGTGCAGATGACCGTGACCGAGCCGACGGTCTCGCACGCGATGAGGCGGCGGACGAGGCTGAATGCCCTGGTCATCTTCCGCATCGTTAGCGCGAGGGAGACCGTGACGCTGACCGGGAGGCCTTCGGGGACCGAGACGACGATAATGATCACCGCGAACATGAAGCTGTCCAGGACATAGTGGGCGATCGCTGCCGGACTCTCGGTGAAGACACCAGTGAACATCCCCTCGATCATCAGGGTTGCGATGATCAGTCCCGCCATCAGGTACCCGAACTTGCTGACCAGTCCCGCGAGACGGCGGAGTTTCAGCTGCAGCGGGGTCTCGGGGCGGGACCCCTCAGCGAGATCCGCGGCGATCCGGCCCATTTGGGTTGCATCCCCTACTGCGCCAATGATCATTCTCCCCCGGCCGGCAGTGACCAGGGTCCCTTTCAGGACAACTTCCTCGACTGTTTTTCCAAGCGGCTCGCTCTCACCGGTAAATGCTGATTCGTCCACCTCTAAATTCGATGCCTGGAGGAGGTAGCCGTCTGCCGGGACCACGTCACCGGCTTCCAGGAGGACCAGGTCTCCCACGACAAGGTCCCGCATCGGAACCGTAACAGCATGGTCATCCCGGATCACTTTGATCCCCGTATCTTCCCTCATCGCATTCAGGGCTTCGAATTCCCGGTTGCTCCGGTACTCGGTGAAAAACGAGATGCCGGTCGCGAGCAGGACAGCCATCACGATCCCGATGGTATCGATGAGGCTTCCTCCCTCAATGACTGCGACGATCGCCGAGATGAAGACCGCGACGAGTAAAATACGGATGATCGGGTCGTTGAACTTCGAGAGGAATTGTATCCACAGGGGTGTTCGTCTCGGGGGAGTCAGCTCGTTCCAGCCGTGCTGTTCCCTCATGGTGCGAACAGATTCAGAAGAGAGCCCATGGGTACGGGCAGATTCTGGGAGGTCCCGGAAGGGGATCATTTCAGCAGCTATTATCCCTGAATGTTTTTCATCCTTTGGGCAGAACACCAGGGGAAAGAACCGTGGAGGAAATAGCTATAATGTATCATCGGGCATCGTATTCTTGAAATGTCCTACCTGATCGAGATTGCGATCATCCTCATCCTCATCGTTCTCAACGGTATCTTTGCACAGACCTTGATTCGATTGTTGGTATGGTTTCCATCAAATACGTCCTTTCCAGGATGGCGGAAAAGGGCTCGCCTGATATCCAGGGAGCAGTAACAAAGCCATTCTTTGTGCCTGAAACCATCTCGATCCTGAAGCTCCTCGAATCCTTCAAGGAGACTGGGATTCACAGCGCTCTGGTTACGGATAAATACGGCAGTATACAGGGCTTGTCACCCTGCATGATATTCTCGAGGCTATCGTGGGGGATGTCAGGACTGCTGGTGAACCCGTGGAGATGCCGATCATGGTCAGGGAGGAGGGATCATGGCTGATCGATGGGAGCATCCCTGTGGAAGACATCAAGGAGATATTAACAGTCGAGGCATTTCCGGGGGAAGAAGAGAGGCAGCACCATACGATTGCTTGATTGATAATGTACATCCTGAACCGGATCCCCAGGACCGGCGATCATGTCGACCTCGAAGGGAAGCGCTATAAAGTGGTTGATATGGATGGGAACCGGGTAGACAAGGTGATGGTCAGGCGTATTCCTACTGATCCCTAAAATGACCATTATTAAAGATCCGATGCATGCCGCGGATCAATTCACTATAAAAACCACCTTACACATTTTCAACGGCATTTCTGCGCGAGCACAAAAATAACGGATTCACGGGCTCCGCTGAGAACCCGGCTGGGTCTTTGAACATGGTTTGTAGAATGATCTAAATTGTCGGCTCTGTTGACATCCTAGACCACTGATAATATTGTCTGATATTTCAGGAAGCGATCCAGAGAGTATGCGATACATTTAAGTTTTATTTCCTTAACCTGACTTCTAAAGCCAAATCCTCTTGTGAA